>LWDU01000260.1_pt1 | contig 21278 bp, 26 predicted proteins | sample 727161 | NCBI WGS metagenome assembly LWDU01 (sample SAMN04566230, study PRJNA314399) | hydrothermal vent metagenome | isolation source: deep sea hydrothermal plume seawater | place: Mexico: Gulf of California, Guaymas Basin | collected 2004-07-11
ATATAATGCTTATACTTGTAAAATGGCTGATGTCCACGATATGATTGACCGAGGAGAACTCACATTTTTGCCATGATGCAATATTTTTAGAGCATCACCTTGAGGTAATATTAAGTAGTTGAAATATTATGTTTTATGATGCGAGATACAGAAAAAAGTTATCAATATAGGAAAAATAGGTGCTATTGTTGTGGAAGGGATTTAAGCCAACCTTATGAAGGGTGGAAAAAGGAATACCCGTTGATGGGTTGTCAAAAATGTGATAATCTCTTAGAAAAATACCCTGACATAAAGTAGATAAAGGTAAAACCGCCCACTTCAAATTAATATGGCATGAAGTAAAAAGAGTTATGAAAATGGGGGCGGAAATGCCGAAGGTGCGTATGGTCAAAAACTGGCCTGAGTAAAAAAAAATAAGGAGGGGCACCAATATAGATGGTGTCCTTCAAGTAAGTGGACCACCAAACCTAAAAGTTTATAAAGGTAATAAAAGGAGGAAAATATATGACAACACAAGTAGAGATGTTAAAAAGACACTTTGAAAACTATGATGACATAAGTAATATAGAGGCCCAAGCAGTATATAAGATTAGGTCTCTTTCCCGAAGAATTTGTGACCTACAAGATAGAGGTTACGATTTTAAGAAGGAATGGAAGAAGGACCTTACGGGCCAACGATATGTCAGATATTTTATCAATAGAGACTGATAGTAACGATTCAATAAAGAGAAGACTTTATATAGCATTGACCCCTCCTATCAATTGGCGAAGCCTGGAAGCGGCCGAGGACTTGCGAAGCCTTGAGTCGGGGGTTCGAATCCCCCTTCGTCGACCACTCACATTCCTTTAATTTAATAAAGGAAGCATTAAGTAGGAATAAATAGAAAAGAATTTTATGAATTCATATATCTTATCTATTTTGATTACTTCTCCACGGACTTTTAAAACATTGAAAACTAGCGTGGAGAACATTATCAAGAATGTTAAAAAGGTAAATAATATAGAAATAATTATAAAAATAGCCCAAAATGAGATAGAAGATTATCTTCCTAAAATTTCCGAATTATTAGATTTGACACCTCACATTAAAATCTTAATTAGTGAGAGCGCTCTTGAAGATACATCTCAGATGGAATCTATTAAAAACTTAACCCTAATCGCTGATGGTGAATTTTTACTTTTATTAGATAATGAAATTTTAGTGAATCTACCCGATATAGATTTAGTGGTGAAGAAATATGAAGGCAAATTATGTGTAATAGAAGGGCACAATAATCTATCTCTTCATTCACCCCCAATTGTTCATCATGAGATTGTTAAAATTTTAGGATTAGAATCTTTATTTAATTTAATGTGCGGTGAGTTAGGGATAGAAGTGAAAGAACCCAATATTTCTTATATTTTGGAAGATTCACAAAATAGTAGTCAGAAGTTTAATTGGGATGGGGAAAATAAATTACCTCACCTTAAGGCCTTTATCAATACATTAATGTCGAGTCATGATTGGCTTCCTACCATAAATGAAGAGAATCATTAAGTAGTAAAACACAGAAAAGATTTAAATAGCAAGATATTAATTTTTAATTATGTCATCACACAATGGTAACAAAAAAGATAAGTCATTTAATGACAAGATGATGACTTGGATAGGGGTTCCAATTGTTTGGGGTTGGCTTTTAGCGGCTCTGGCTATTGTTTTCCAAGGAATTAGAGACCCCGATAGTGTAATGCCTATGTTGGAAGGATTTATTTCATTATTAGCCATCGTAGGAACTTTAGCCACTTTAATAGTTACCTCAATGTTAGAATTATGGAAGTCGGAGCAGCAAAAGGAAGTAGAAGTTATTCCTATTAGGTTAGAACACGCTGTTGCTCTTAATGCGGAAGAAAGAAGGCATCGGATGGAAATAGACACTATTAAAACTGCTCACGAAGTGGGTGCAACACAGATAGTAGAAAAACATTTTGCCCATCTTGATGGTTCTGAGGATAGTGAATAATCTTTAAATAGTAGGAAGGGTTATCATATTCACATTAAGAAGTGATTATGATGCCTATCCCTGAAGAAAACCTATCTCAAATACTTAAGATTTATAAAAACCGACTTAATAAATCACACCAACCTGTGAGGGCATATGAAGAAACAGTTAAATTTCTCATCAGTAACCAAGGATATAGTATTAAAGATATAATGGGAGTCTTTGGGAAAAATGCAAGAAAGTTTCCTTATTTTGACCCCAGTTTTAATCGATATGTAAGTGGTTGGGCTAAAGAATTACATAAAATACCCCTTAATGTTTTCTTAAAGGAAGGAGGGAGTAGCCTCACTAAATTAGAAGAAGTATTAACAATTTATTATTTAAGACATTTACAAGAATTAGAGTGGGAAGGGCAAGATGATTATATTTCTTATGATAGAGTATTTTTAGATGCTGAAGACTATAATTATGGTAATATAAATTTATTAACATTAACTCATTTTTTAAACTATGAGGGTATTAATCTTAAAGACTATCAAAAAGATATAGATGAGATATTATATAATATTGAGAGGTATTATTCCGAACAAAATTTATCTCCCCGAATATTGGTAGATGAATTAAAAGAGTATGCTCACGAACACGGATATTTGAGGACATTTATTGAAAGCCCCAATAGATTGAAAAAGATGCCGGAATTTTATGATGAATCTGCGGGAAGGGGGTGGGGGGGCCGAAACCAACACGGTGCAGTAAGATTTGCACCCACTCCGAATGGACCATTACATATTGGTCATGGAAGGGGTATATCCTTGTTAGGGGATTATGCAGACAATTATGGTATGGAATTTTATTTGCGGTTCGATGATACTAATCAAGATGTGCCTTCAAAATCTTCTAATTTGCCTAAAGAATTTAAGATAGAGAATGTCTATGACCATATTATAGAGGATGTTACTTGGATATTAGGCAAACCCCCTGATAAAATTATTTATGCTAGTGATAAGGAAAATTTATTAAGATATGAAGCCTCTGCTCGGGAATTAATAAAAAATAAATATGCATTTGTTTTATTTGAGATAGTTAAAGGTAAAGAATATCGATATGGTAAATCACCGGAAGAAAATTTAAACATGTTTGATGAAATGTTGCTCGGTAAAAATAATTCTTCATGGAACAAGGCCTCTGTTATTTTGGGCGTTGGTAGCGGTTATAAAAATAGCAAGAGATTATACATGAGAAATCCTGCTGAAGAAGAAACGGAATTACACCATGTTGAAAGGGTAAAAGGAGAAGTGAGAAAGTATATTCAAAATAATGTATATTCGGGGGTCATATCTAATAATGAACTTATGGCTTTAAATAATACAAGTGATGGAAGTAAAATTATGGGAAGTCAAAAAGTGCAAAATAAGAGAGTAAAAGAAAGAGGGGATGAACAATGGGTATGGCCTAATTTGAGTCTGCAATCAGTAGTAGATGATGCCCATTATGGTGTAACTCATGCATTAAGGGGGACGGATTATGATTTAGCCGTGGCCAGAGATAAGAAAGATGTGGGGGTCCTACACACTATCTATTTTCAAGGAGTGTTGAGGATGTTACTTGGGGCACCCCCTATTTATACTGCATCTAATTGGGGAAATGTATCATGGGATGGGTGGATATGGAATTATGATAAAAGTGTCAAACCACCCCTATTCTTAGATGAAAAGACTTCTAACATGTCTACTTCTATAATTAAATTAGGCATTATGGAAGGGAAATATAAGGATGGATTCCTTACTGAGGGATTACCCACCATATATAATCTTAGGAAAGACCCAACTAATAGGGGTTCTTCTTTTAAATTTTATTGGACACGATTTGATTTACCTAATGAAATAAGCCCCACATTCCTGATGGGGGATTTCGAAAGATTAAATGAACAATTAGTATTGGCATTCCCTTCTGTTGAAGAATTAGAAAATAAAAATTATGAAATTATGAATAAAATTGATGAACTTGAGAGTCAAAAGAAATATTTAGCAGAAGATTATTCTTCTTCAGAATAGTAGTCCATAATAAAATCATAAATAGATGGCCACTGATACTTGAATTCTTCATGGGTCATCCAAATAATGTCTTCTTCCCAATTTTCACACATATGGTGAGCCATCCATGCGGCGAAAATTTACATTCGTCGCCTGAGGATTTTCTCGAAAGAACCATTCCTTATAGATTGGCCACTTTTCATGTTCATGACTGAAATGATTCTTAATAAAATTCTTATGTGCTTCTGTGATAATAGTTTTATAAATTTCAAATATTGGTTCCATATTATTCTTAACCTCCTTATATTATTTAAAGATACCCTATTCATGCATCAAAGTTATATTCTTCAGCGAATTTGACTATATTAAAATCCGGTTGGCACTCGTGGCACCAATGAATAATAGCCTTCATAAATGGGATTGTTTCATTCTTCATTTGTGCATTACAACACCAACATGTTTCGCTTGTCATGATGTAGGGGAAGGTTATACCCTTTATAAAGATTTTGATTGATTGAGTGCTAAATCATTAAATAGTCGTATTATTAATTATATTTGATGGCAAATAGTAATATTGTGGCTCGAGAGTTAGTGGGGTCTTATGACCAAGCCTATAATCTTTTAATCGATAATGGGTGGGGTGTGTCTAAAGATGAATATACTAATGGGGCATCTTTTGCCGGATTAACTGAAAGTCATATATGGTCAATTTGGTTAGGGGATGATGCCTCAGAAGAGATGGAAAAATTATGGTTAAGGGATAAATTAGATATGGAAACTTATCCCCCCCATGTAGCAAGAGAAAAAGCCTATGAAATACTCAAAAAAGGCGGTTGGAAAATTACTTGGGATGACACTCCCCTCGGTCAAGGATTTATTAATTGGTTTATTTATTCTGAGGAGGATGTCGGCTCAGGTATAGTGGCTGCTTGGATGAGTGAAGATATTATGGGCTCTCCCAATAGACCACTCGGAATTCTGTTATCCATTGGAATTATTGCATGGTTTGTAAATATATTGAGAAAATAATCAAGTGGATATCTTTAAATAGTTGTTTCTCCTAAATTTAAATAATGTCCCAACACTCTATAATTGGTCTTTTTTTAGTTATGATGTTGCTCTTACCATCAGGAGGGTCGGCAACCACCGATTTGAACCGGCAAGATAGTGATTTTGAGGGGGGTGAAGAAGATGAACAGATATGTATTTGGGAAGATGAAGGCGGAGTAATCCATTATCGATGTGAAGAGGATAAGGATGATGAAATGTGGTTTGACTGTAGAACTGAAGAAGTATGGTCTGAGGAGAAAAAGGAGTGGTGCTCTATATCTATATGGGGGGGTGAACCTTGTTATATTGAAGATGATTTTGAAAGAAACGATGTTGAAGTATCTGTGAGAAATGATACTTATTGTGAGCCGAATTACTTTCTGAGAGAACCCACTTACTCTTCACCTCAGATTATTATCATCTTTATAATAATCGAAGAAAATAACTTTAGTATATTTAACATAGAACAAATCTTAGATTTATGGGGTCATGATGGTGAATTTATTAATTCATCATTACCTCACCCTTGTAATTGCCCCACCGACTCATGTGATTGTAATGGGAATAATTCTACCACCAATTATACTTGCGATGACGACCCACTTACTGATGATTGTTACGAAGAGGAGCCCGAAACTCACCCCTGTAATCTCCCAAATGCTACTAATTGTGAAGATTAGTTATAATAGCAAAGTTTAAATAGTTTTACCTATATAGTATGTATAATGAGCAGAATATGGGATAATAAATGGAATAAAAGAATGGCAGTAGTATTATCACTTATGTTATTATTAAGTGGAATAGTTAGTGCTGATGGTTCTGACCCTCTCGACCCCTCTGATGGGGGGGCCGACTGGGATGGCGATGGATTAACCAATGCTGAAGAACAGGCTGCGGGAACAGATATGAACAATGCAGATACTGATAATGATGGATTACCTGATGGTTGGGAAGTGGCCTATGGGCTAAATCCCCTTTCACCATCTGATGCAAATGCAGACCCTGATGGGGATGGATTAAGTAATGCACAAGAGTATGCGGCTGGAACAAACCCTAATAATGCAGACACGGATGGGGATGGAACTGCGGATGGACAAGACCCATTCCCAAATGACCCTAATGATGGCTCATCTTCTGATGAAGATGGTGACGGTATTCCCGATGCTTACGACCCCGATTTTGAAGGGAATGATGAAGGAAATGGAGATGGAGGAACTGAAGGCGGTGGCGAAGGTGAAGGCGAAGGTGAAGGTCAAGGACAAGGTCAAGGCCAAGGCCAAGGACAAGGTCAAGGACAAGGTCAAGGTCAAGGACAAGGTCAAGGTCAAGGACAAGGACAAGGACAAGGACAAGGACAAGGTCAAGGCCAAGGTCAAGGTCAAGGCCAAGGTCAAGGTCAAGGTCAAGGTCAAGGACAAGGTCAAGGCCAAGGTCAAGGCCAAGGTCAAAATCAAGGAAATGGGCAAGAAGGTCAGCAAGGACAAGAATCCGACCAAAATTCTCAGTCAGGCCAAGATAATGAGCAAGGCCAACAAGGAGAGCAGGGGGAGCAAGGTCAGCAACAAGATAATGGTCAAGGCCAACAACAAAATGGGGATGAACAAGGAGGTCAGCAAGGAGAACAGGAAGGTCAAGACTTGAATGGTAACAACCAGAATGGTCAGAACCAGCAGCAACAGGGACAAACACAAGATGGAAATCAAGGACAACAATCTTCTCCAAGTGACCAACAACAAGACCAACAATTAGATAACCAAAATCAAAATGGTGAAAATGATAATGATGGGGATGGAATCCCTGATGATTTAGATAATGACGATGACAATGATTGCATCCCCGATGCTATAGATGACTCGCCGGAAGACCATGATAATGATGGGATTGTTGACTCGGAGGACGATGATGATGATGGTGATGGGATAGATGATTATTTAGAAATCCACGATGGCAACCCCATAACTGATATTTACGACCACGATAATGATAACTTACAAGACTGTTATGATATGGATATCGACAATGACGGTATTGCTAATTGGGCTGATGAATACCCAAGAGACCACGATAACGATGGGCTAAATGATGGAGTAGATGATGATGATGACAATGACAACATCTTAGATGTAGACGAGATTGGAGGGATGTTCGGCACTTATAGATATGACCACGACAACGATGGAATATGGGATATGTCCGATTTAGACGATGACAATGATGGTCTATCCGATTGGTTCGAGCAAAATGACGGCTGGGATATGACTGGCCAATTCGACCACGACAATGATGGCGTGGCGGCGACGGAATCCCTGATGACTTAGAGAACTGAATATGGTTAGGCCATAGTTCAGATTGAGGAGTTTAATACACCGTATCGGGTGTGTTTTCAGGATGATACCCAAACCAACCCGTATATGCTAATCTTTTATGAGGGACTCCTTGATGCACATGAGAAACATAGTGCATTTTTCCTTTTCCATCCGGCAGATAAAATAGAGTTAATTTGTTAAATTTAGGGATTACTATTTTCTCTATTTCACTTGCATTATCATCCACAAAGTGTAATAGTCCCCCATAGTGAGGTTGCCAATCTTTGGTTAATTGAAGAGTGAAACCTAATTTTCCCAACCCCTTATCGTGGTGGGGTGATAAAAAGTCCCCTTGGATATATTTAGAAGCAAAAAAGGTTTGTGCCCCATTAATATCTAACCCCGTTAATTTAACCAACATTTCTGTAAATTCTTGGCTGTTAACTTTTTTATAAAAGTCACAAGATATGCAAGGGCATTCATCATAATGGTCATTAAATGCTCTATGAAAAAGATATGAAAAATGTCCTTCCAACATCTTCATCGTGGAATAGTGTCTATCACTTAATATATTTAATTTATTTTCAGGGGTCACCCTATAGGTGCTTATTTCATCCGTTCCATTTTTATTAGGTATGGCAGAAGAATTCCACCACTCTTCAGGCATCTCTTCGTTTAACCACACATACAATTTTTCAGCATAATCTTCTGTTAAGAAATTTTCAATGACCACATATTTTTCTCTTTTTAAGGTCTCTTGGATTTGTTCATAATCCATATTGGGATTTATATAATCTAAAACCATAATTTAAATGAAGAATGTAAGTATATAAAACTTCTGTAAGGATTGGCTTAATAAAGTATGTGGGGGAATCTTTTAAATAGTCGTTTGCTTCAATATTATTTATGACACTATCCATGAGGCCTTGTCAAAGTGTTTCAGGTGGTGGAACTGCTAACACCCAAAAGAACTGTATATATGATAGTGCAACTGGTCAAGAACAAGAAATTATTACTATGAAATCTGGGGGTGGGCCAATGGGAAATCCTATTTTTTGCACTAAAGCACCCACTACTGCACCAGGACTTGCTTTTGTCCAAAAATGTTATACACGGAATATGCAAGGAAATTTTTACTCTATTTCAGGAACTGGGGGAATGCCTCACCAAATTAATAATCCTGATGGTGGTGTAATTGGTAATGCCGTTACTTCAGCAGACCCTCAAGATATTGAATATTTAAAGAATATACAACCTGGTTCAGCAGCACGAAAGAAATATGATACTTTTATTGCTCCTTGGTGGTTCCCTGTATTTGGATTGAGACATGGTTCCGCCCCTTCTTCATTACAATTATCTGCTGAAACCTACGATAAGGTGCTAAATTCTGCGGTAGGTTATGGGATGATACTCGGATTAGGGGTCATAGTCATAAAACTGGTTTCTGATACTCGAAAAATGTTTTAAATTTGAGAACCTTTAAATAAGTGGTATCTCTTTTCTTTATTATGGCCAAGTTAATGCTATTTACAGGCAAGGGAGGTGTGGGTAAATCTACTGTCTCTGCGGCTACAGCATATCATTGGGCAAATGAAGGATATAAAACTCTTTTAATCTCCTCCGACCCCGCCCATTCGACTCAAGATATATTAGGAACACCTGTTGGCTTTACTAAAACCCTAATTAAAGAAAATCTGTGGGCAAAGAATATTAATTCTCAAGTCAAGGCTCAAGAATTTTTTAATGACTTGCAAGGAGCCCTATCTACCACATTTACCAAAATGTTGCCAGGATTCGATATGGAATTATTAACGGATTGGGCAAGATTCCCAGGAATGGATGAAGTTTTTGCCCTAGAAGAATTACTATACCTCGTGCAAGGTGTAGAATATGATATTATTATATTTGATACAGCCCCAACAGGACATACATTAAGGGCACTAAATGCTCCCGATGCCCTAAATTCATTCATCTTAAGAATATTAAGAATGAAATCAAGAATAGAAAAAATGAAATCTATTTTCTTGAAAACTGAAGAAGATGTTTCGGACTTAGTAAAAATTATCAATAAAATGAATAAAATTTTAAATAGTCTAAAAGAATTGTTAAGAAATGAAGATTTCATAAATATAAATTTAGTAACTATCCCTACGGAAGCGGGTTATCAAGAGTGTTATCGAACCATTCAATATTTGGAAAGCCAAGGATTTAATATTAAAAATTTAGTAGTGAATAATATTATTCCGTCTTTTGATGAAAAAACTTGGAGTGAGGCTCCAAACAATAAAGCCGTAGCCTTGTTGAAAACGGAGAAGGATATTCAAAAAGATTATATTTCTCTTTATAGCACCCTGACAGAAGAAGAAGGGATTAATTTAATTGGTGTATCTAAATTACCTTTTCAACCTATTGGCACTAAATTGACGGAATTCGCAAAATTCCTTACTGGTTTGGACTTTGTTCCTGAAAAGGCAATCAATGTAGAAGAGAGTAAGGATAAGGTTGTGGTGAAATTATATTTCCCTAATAGTAAAAGAGTTAAATTAAAAGAAAAATCTTATTTTATAGATTATAGAGAATACCCTATTGATTTACCATCTAATGTGGAGAATTTGAAGGTTAGAAAGGTGAGACATGAAAGGGGGGCTACATATATTTATAAACGGTGAAGTGGCAGAATTGTTGTTGGTTAGTTATCTCCTATTCAATGGGGCTCTTCAATTTTATTTTGTATTGTGGGTATTACAAAGAAATAAAAAATTGACGCTATTGTTATCTCAATATTATCAAAATCATTAAATAGTAGTATAGTTCATCTCCATCTATGTATGTGGTCAATATGTTAGGGGCACTAGTAAGTGTTATCTCAATAGTCGGTGGATTACTTACACTCAACTTCAAAAGTAGGAGTTCTCTCCTTAATGTATTGGGGATAGGATTAATTGTATTAGGGGTAATGTGTTATCTACAATATTCCACAAAACTCGATTATGGGATAAATTTTTAATTTCCACTATCTATCTTTAAATAGGTAATTTCTTAAAAGATGGAGTAATGTGGGTATGGGTGTAGAATGTTGAGTGAATTTCCACTAATTGGAGTTATAGGGGTAGGTCATTTTGGCAAGGCCTTAATTAATGGGCTCGTTTCTTCACAAGAATACAAGGTGAAATGTTCGAATTTAACTCCTTTAAAATTTAATGAGCCTTCATTAAATGAGGTAATAGTCATTACAGATAATAAGAAACTGTCCGAAGAAGTAGATACTTTAATAATTGCTGTAAGACCCCAAGATGTAGGGGTTGTTTTAGAAGATATCCAAGATTACAAAGGATTAGTAATCACTTTTGCGGCTGGATTACCTATTTCTTATTATGAGGAAAGGTTACATAATGCAATAATTGTTAGAGGTATGAGTAATTTAGGAGTGGCTCACCAAAAAGGAATGTCTGCATGGGTCGGCTCAGATGCCATATCAGAACACCAATTAAATTGGGCAACTTCTTTGTTTTCTAATTTAGGAAATCAGATTCAATACTCTTTGGATGAAGAATATAATCTTGATATTGTTACCGCACTCTCAGGTTCAGGGATTGGATATCTTGCTAATGTTTTTGATATTATGCAAAAATGGGGAGGGTTACAAGGATTATCAGAAACGGATTCAGAAAAGATAGTAGTAGGGGCTCTCAAAAGTTTAATAGAAATATATAATCAAAGTGAGTTAAGTTTAGAAGAAATTGTTTTTCAAGTCGCATCTGAGGGGGGGACCACTCAATCAGGATTAAAAATAATGGAAAATAAAGGCTTATCTATGGCCATGTCTCAAGGGTTGGATGAAACATTATTGAAATGTGTGGACCTTTCCCAATGTTTAAATAGGAAGCCGGAGGAATTCCGGAGTGGTGGGTGAATGAGCAATAAAGAAGAAATCTCAGGGCTGACTTTTGACTGGGATAATATTTCTTTTGATGACGAAAGAGTTCAAAAGGAATTATCACAATTAAGTAAAGAATTCGGAAAAGAATTTATTTGGTATAGGGAATCATCATCTAATTCCGGCCTCCATGTCATTGTGGCTGAATTATCCTTTGACAAAGTTATTGGAGATTTCATTTTGGTTCCATTACCATTTTCCTTTGAACAGCAAATGGAATATCGACACCAAACTGATTTAGAATGTAGGGGGAGGAATTTTTCAGATTTAATTAGGAAAGATTTTGGATTAAGAACATCTCGAATATTTTCTATTAAAAATGGATTATCTGTAAGTGAGTGGAAAAGATTTAAATAGGTTATGTGGGGGTGGTTATATTATGGATGATGAGACTGTAAGATATTGGCCACGGGTCGGGATGTATATTACTCAAGAATTTGCCGATGAATGGATTGAAAGATTAGCAGCAACTGATGGACATACAGGAAAATATTTAGAAGATGAGATAGAGGAATATGTTCAACCATCCACACCCCTACCTTCTACATTAAGGAAGGAGGTAAGGGAATTATTTTCTAATCCGTTCCAAGAGGGAGAATTAGGAGAGGATATTGTTGCCATTATTGCATTAGATAGATTAGAAAAGAGTAAGGTTAGTAGGATTAAGCAATTGAAATCTGAAGGTTACACTTTAGAAGAGGCCAAAGAGATGTTCCAAAAGGAAATCGATGAGGCTACTGCCCTAATTATGGGGTTAGAGGATTTGAAACAGGGAGCCGAGGACGATGGGGGGTCCTCTTCTAGTGACGAGTCCGAGTAAGAAAAAATCATTACCTTTAACTGAGGCATTGGTTTTTGATATTGTGGATTTTCTTTTAAAGAATAAAGGATATGGATATTCTAATGAAATATCCTACTATATTGTGGATAATAAACCCCGAAGATATACTTCTCGAGAAGTAGTGGGGATTTTAAGAAATCGACCAATGTTTAGACACGCCCAATCTTCTGAAAGAAAGGGGGGAATTAAATGGAGATTAGACTTACTTGCATTAGAGAAGTATATTGTTCAAAAAGGTTATCAAGAGAGGTGTGAGGATATGAAGTTATATGACAATATGAGAAATCTAAAATGGGGGCAATTAAAAAAGACTTTAGAGGTTATGGAAAGTATGAATCCTGATAGTTTAGATGATTCTTATGAAGCCATCGCCACTATTTGGTCATAAATATCAAATCTTCAGTTAAAATTGGCTAATATCCGAATCTTTTAAATAGTTAAAAGGTAAGATAGTAGTTATGAAATTCTTTATTCGGCAGTATTTAAGGGGCAAGAAGGGTTCTGGAACCCAAGATGTTCATACCTCAGATTCACCCATCTCTTATGAGGAATTTAAAGATATCTCGGATACATGTGGTGAGGGGAAATATCTATTATGTGCGAGAGGAAAAGGTATTCGAGGATTTAAGAAATTAGATGAATATTTATGTGAGTCTTCCCCAATAATTTTTAATGCAGAAACAGTTGCAGTTAAACAAAATATAAATTTAGAAGAATTGTCGAGTGAGGAAATTATATCCTTGTTTGGAAATATGATAAAAAGCGCTCCTAATGATGCGGATGGGCAACAAAAATTTCTAAGTGATTTAGAAAGTTTCCATGCTGAATTAGAATCCAGGAATCTTGAGCAAACCGTAATGAAGGATGCCGAACAACCATTAGTTAGTGCAGGTTTCCCTATCGGAACCTCCGTTACCTCATTCGTGATGGGTGCATTAGCCGGAGGGATTATTGTGTGGTTAGTTCAAAAGAATACTATTGACGACCTTAAATCCCAAATTTCCCAAATGGAGGGCTCTATTAAAGAAGCCGAAGAATCCATTAGTAGGGTTAAAAAACAAGCAGATTCCTTAGAACGAAGAAATGCTAAAACTCTTGATGACCATTTTTTAGATTCGTATAATCGAATGAATGGGTGGAAACATCGAGGTTAGATACATGTATAATATTGATTCCATTCTTCAGAAATATAATACACTATTATATAAAGAAGAGAATAACACTATTATATATCAATTTAATAATTTTACTACAGAGTATTTATCCACCCCTCAAAATGATGAATTATACATTGATTTTATGCAATTTATTGATACCTTAGATGATGGGGACTTAGAAATCAATAAAAAAGTTTTATTAATTGTTAAGTCTCCCTTTTTTGAGAAAGTATTGACATTTAAAAATAATGCGAGGGAAAAGGAATTGAGGCGGCTGACTATTAATTTATCAGATTTTATTCGAGATTTAGGCCACAATAGGGCAAATGTTTCTAGCCATCCCCAAACTGTTGTTTCTAAGATTATTAAAGAAATTGCTAATGACATTGAACCTCGAAAATTGAAGGCTCCAAAAGTTTCCATGAATGATGCTTGGAGAGATACTTTAATTTCAGAAACGGAGAAAAGGTTTAAATAGGTTATGAAGGAGTTATAAAGTATGGGTGAATTTGATGAGATACTTGAAAAAGGGGGGTCACCAATTTCTAATGATAATGAAAGACCACATAAGGCACCCCCTAATTCTTCTTCATCCGGTAATCCCACAAGTATTTTGGATTTACTAAGTGAAAGTGGTGCATTGGGTTCTTTTGAGGAAAAAATTAATCCTGAAATGAAAAGTCAAGTTTTGCTTCCGTTGGCCAACCTATTAGATAAATATGGATATAGTGAAGCCATTACTGCCTCTGACACTACGAATAATGCTATTAATATGGTGGTTCTTTTAAACGATATTATTCCTGTCCTGCAAGGATTATCTGAATATGTGGCTGGGCAAAGAAATTCATTAGATGAAGAAGACCAAAAATTCTTACAAGAAATTATGGATGCTCAAGAATCAGGAGATTTTTCTGATTTATTTATCGATGAAGATAATTTAGAAGAGGTAGGGGAACCCTCTGTCTCACCTAATGTCCATCCAATTTTGGGGGAAATGCCCAATATAGACCTTTCAAGTGGTAAAATTAATTGGATGCAGGTTTTAGACCCTGATGGGTCTGTTGCCGAAGAGAATCGGAAAAAGGCAATGGGTATCACTAATATGGAAGACATAGAATTATTAAGTTTGGGAGAAAAAAGATATTTAGACACCCCCAATATTTCATTAAGTAGTTTAGAAGATTTAGCAGCCTCAGCAGGAGTTTCATTAGATGAGGTAACGAGTGCTGATTCCCATGTTATTCAAAAGGAAGACATTGTTGCCCCTACCCCACCCCCTCCATTAGACCTTATTAATGAAGATTTAGTTACTAATATAATGGATGATGTTATTTTTGATGCCCCATTAGAAGAAGGGGTGCTTGATGTTGAAGAAGAGGTAGAGATTTTTAGTGATGATGAAATGGAATTTGTTGAAGAATTAGATATTTATAGAAATAAGACCACCGGAGAAATATATGAGGCTATGGATGAGGGAGAGGGGCCTTTAGAAGCAACTAATATTAATGATGAAGGGGGAAATTCCTTTGAAGAAGAGTAAGGGAGGAATTTTGCTTAATGTTGAACCCAATATGGAAAAAATATATTGCCCTTCAGATGCCTACTTGGTTGGAATGGATTGCCAATAATCCTTTGATTTCTCACATAGAAATGTTGCAAAGATTCATCATTACTCACCCTTATTATGTTCCTAATTTTGAGGAAGATAATCAATCTACTGAAATTTTAACCAATATTTTTAATAATGCAGACTTCATTAATTCTTTGTCCCCTAAAGGAATAGATATGTGGTATCATTCCACTATTATTGAATTTAAAGAGGTTTTGATGATGTATAAGAGTAAATATCCTGATTTCAATTTAGTTATTGATTTACTTACTAAATATGAATGGTGGTTTGAGAGGACTTATTCTGAATTTAAAAAAACTATGTTAATTCAATATCAAACCTTAGGGGGAAATTTTAAGTAGGTATGTCACTATTTTTAATTGTTGATTAGATGGTAATGGAAGGGTCGTCAAGAAATACTGCCCCCCAAGATGCCCCATGGGGTCCCAACCTATCTCATATAGAATCACCCATAACCCCTAGACCGATTCCTGAGAATCCATTGAAGGTTAAAAAGGATAATAAAATCCCAATCGCAATTATTGTAGAAAATTTTTATGAAGATGCAGATGAGGTAAGAAAGTTTGCCCTATCTCAAGACTTTGCATTGAGTGGGAATTATCCTGGTAGGAGGACCAAATCCTTTACAAATGAAGATATTAAAAATTTCTTACAAGATTGTGTTTACCCATTCGGTGGAAAACTTACTTATTTTAATATGGATGGAGATGACCCACAAAATGTTAATGGGTCCTTCCAATATACTCTATCTTTTGATAAATCGTGGATACATACCGATGGCCACACTAATTGGGCAGGACTGGTTTATCTTACACCTGGTGCCCCCATAAGTGCAGGAACTGGATTATTTAGGTATGAATCAGGTGAGAGGTGGGTTGGAGAAAATTTAGAAGATAGGATAGATTTTAGAAACATTTCTCAAGATAAGACGAAGTGGGAACAATTAGATAATTTTGGAAATATCTATAATCGGTTAATTATCTTTAATTCTAAGCACTACCACACGAGTTTAGATTATTTTGGAAGTGATGTGGAGAATGGGCGATTATTCCAAGTATTCTTTTTCAGCACCGAAAGGTAATTAACAGTAAGAACCTTTAAATAGTGGGCGGGTCCATATTAATGATATGGAGAAGAATGATTGGGGTTTGCAATTAGGCAATTTAACTTTAGAAGATTCTTTTATTTCAGATTTCGACTCGAGTGAATCTGTGGATGAATATGAGAATGTTATTTTTGGAAAGAAAATCAGTTTCCCTTTGAAATTCCTTTATCAAGTAATTTTTGTTGGGGGAAAGAGAGGGTCTGGAAAGTCTTGGACTGCTGGGGTAATGATGGAGGAACTTAATAGATTAGGATTGCAATTTGTTTGTTTTGATGCATTAGATGCACATGGTCATCTTTCAGAATTGAATGGGATAGAGTCTATTCAACCATCTCGGAATGAAAGCATTAATATGCAAAAACTAATTAATAAATTAAAAAAGGGAAATTCATCCTTAGTCATAAATTTATCACAAATTCCTTTGGATACACAACATAAATTAGTGTCTGAATATTGTGAAAATATGTTAGAAACTGATTTTAGTGGAAATGGAGTGATGACAATTTTAGAAGAGTGTCAGGATTTTGTTCCTCAATTAGGGAGGCCACCCTCATTTAACCCTATCGTGAGATTATGTAAATTAGGAAGGGCTAAAGGGTATGGGGTCACACTTATTTCCCAAAGACCAGCAGCAGTTTCCAAAGAGGCATTATCACAAGCATCTATTTATATGATACACAATGTTATTAACACTAAAGATTTAGAAGCAGTTCGAGAGCAATTGTCTTTTGGGACTGATAAAAATCAAATTAGGAAAATAACTGATGGTATTAATTATGCATCTCCTGGAGAAATGGTTTGTTATGCTCCTGAATTTTTCAAAGATAAGGGTTTCATCGTAGTAGGGAATGTAGACAGGCCTAGGAGAGTAGAACACAGCGGCAGCAATATTGAGGTAGTTTCTCAAAGGGGAGGATTTATGACCCCTTACGAGAGTGATAATTCTTTTGAAAATGAAAATGATGTTTCAGAATTTGAAGATAATTATGAAAGTGAAAATGAAATTTCTGAAAATTATGATTTAGGGGGTCCTGTGGAGGGTGGTGAAGAGCCCCTTGTGGATAAATATGAATGGGCTCCTTATGATTGGGAAGGGGTAGAATATCTCAGTGAAAATACATCACCCTCCAATAAACCTTTTAATGCAATGATTGCCATCAGCCTATTAAGCACAGGCGTATATCTAATTACAAGAGGGATTGCTAAATCCACTAAATAGTTTTGTTAAGAAGGGTAATCTTTAAATAGCAAAACACTCAATTAATAAATATGAATTCCCCAACACAGATTGGAAATATTGTTTTACCGGCTCAACCACCGAAACCTAATCTACATAAATTCCCTTCTTTGAATTTAGCAGAAGATACACTTCCGGCTCATAATGCAACACTTCAATCCTTCATGGCAGGTTCAGGACCACGACCAAGTGGGGCATTCCTTCCTAAATTACCAGTCATTAAGGTTCCCCGAGCAGCAATTGGAGCAGAGAATTTCCAATTAGCGCTCCCTACTAACCATAGCGTTCACGAAACTTTTGGAGGGAGCCCTCGGTGGGAAGCGGAACAAATGAAGTATATGCCGACTAACCCTCGAGCATTGTCCTCACCGAGAAAGGTTAAAATAAGTGCCGAATCTCGACAAATCCCGATTAGGGATATCCCTGTTCTTCCTAAGGCTAATATGCCTAACCTCCCTGATTTTGGAAATATGGTGGGTAGGGCAGAACCTAAATTTATCCAAGCACGACCCGTTACCCCACCAGTCATGAATGCAGACTTGGGTGGTCTCTTATCTTCCACTTCAAAATTTGGTAACTTCGGCAATAGTCCTGGTAGGGCTTTTGGTGCTGAAGCATTCCTTTATTAAGTATAATTTTAAATAGTCGAAATGATTATGAAAGATTATGGTGTCTTCTAAAGAGAAAGCAGAAATCGAATCCTCCTGTGAAGAGGGGGTGGAAAAATATTTAAAAGAAAAGCATGATGAATATATTTCTGGCAAAATGGAAGATGGATTATTAGGAGCAATTATGGGAACTATAGGGATGATTGCATTTTCCAAATATTATTCTACATACTATAATTTTAATAATATACACATGGTAATTCCTGCCTTTTCAGGAATAGTAGCAGGTGGACTGATAGGAATTTGGGGTCATACTAAATTAGATGAAGAACATACTGAAGACTTCAATCAAGTTTGCGACTCTATTCAAAGTAATTAGTAATCTTTAAGTAGTCGGAAGGATAATCTGATAATATGGTTAAGGGTAGAAAGACATTTGTTGATGATAAAGGAAAAAGGCGACATACTACTAAATGGCAAGAATTAGTTTCCAAATATGGTATGGAGGGTGCTAAAAAACATTATGCAGGTTACAAGCAGAGACCTTCACCCCCAACTACTACAGGTAATGTAAGAAGTGTAAAGGGTGGAACTCGAAGAGTTAAAAACACACACATAGGTGGAGGCAAAAGAAATGTCCTTTATTATAAAGGAGACAAAGTAGGGACTTGGACCAAGAGTGGAGGCAATACCACTAAGGGGCGAAGTGGCCTATCATGGTATATGGAAAGAGGATATGGAACTCCTAGAAAACCAGTTCCTGATACTAAATTAACTCGAAGATTAGGGATTGCAGACAAAGGGAAAGAAGGAAAGGGCAAAATGCTTACTCCTGGTGCTGTCGCAGGACTCAATGAAGAAGAAGAGTGGGAAATTGAAAGCCATAAGAGAGTAGGGAAAGCCGTTGCAGAAGCAGAAGGCGTTCCAAGTGGAGATTGGGGTTCAGTGAATCCTGATGAAGCAAATTCTGATTATCAATGGGAATGGCGAAATGCAGAAGAAGGCCAAGAACTTACTCCTGATGGACCAGTTCCTACCCCTTCTCCTGATGAAGCCGACCAAGATTATATGTGGGATTGGAGAAATGCAGAGGAATTCGATGCTGAATTAACTATGTGGCAAGAAGCCGTTAAGGAACATGGCATCCCCCCTAAATCAAGAAGTAAGGGTCATGGACACCCTGCTTTCAAAGCATACCGAGGGAGAAAACAAAAGGATGGCGTAATGTCTGTTCATGGAGATAAGACTTCAGTATGGACTCCATCAGGTGGATATTCTACTAAGGGCGTTAATACTGGCCGAGGATGGTTTATGGAAAGAGGTTATGGAACCCCAAGAAAACCTGTCCCTGATACTGAATTAACCCGAAGACTCGGGATTGCAGGTGCTGGCAAACAACAAAGAGGGGCTGGTGGATTATTCGGCAGAATGAAGCGAATGTTAGTCCCGTCAGTAAGTGGTATAAACCAAAAAGAAGATTGGGAAATTGATTACGCAAAGCGAAGAGGTCTTCCATTCTTTGAAGCAGAAAACTATTGGGTTCCTATGTCTGCTGAAGAATTTGATACATTTAGTGCTCAGAACTACGGTAGGAGGCAAAGATTCGGAAATAGATATGTTGCTCGAAACAGCCAAGGAGAATTCATTAGCAATGTAGGAGTAGGAAGAAGTTTAAGACAAGACCGAGCCAAAGATGCTAAGCATACTTCCAAACCTGGTTTCGGACAAATGGGCGATGTTAGATAATCATCTTTCCATTAACTCTATTTTCTTTTACGGAGAGTAATATTTATGGGGCGAAGATGTAGTATTTGTCGAAGGGTGGGCCATAATGCTCGAACTTGTCCTCGAAAAGATAGACCTGCAACTCAAACAGCAGGAAGTGAGAAGAGAGTTCCGAAGGTTCCTTTGAAAGAAACCAAATATCCATTATATTTTTATGAAAATGCACCCTCATGGGTTTACAAATTAGACAAGGCAAAAGTTAAAACTTCTCCAAAAGTAATGAGTGGAACTCAGAGATATTGTGGGAATTGTAAAAATCTAACAGAAAATCGAGGATTCGCTGGAGAGCCCTTTTGTAGTGTTAATGATGCAGCCGTAAGGGGTCATTGGTATTGTTCAAAATGGAAAAGAGGAGATATAGCCCAAGTTAATCTTGTAGTATTAGGATTAGATGTTGGAACATAACTTTTAAGTATCAGCATGTGTAAAAGTAATATATGGTTAAGTTATCTGCTCTTTATGCGGTAGGGTTATTATCATTAGCCGCTTTAGTTATCTATAAACATGATAGTTCTTCTGGTAAGGCGTCAGAATCGCTAAATGCTGATTGTGGTTGTGGGTGTGATGGAACAGATTGTGGTGACGAAAAGAAAGAAGCCGAAAACTCCACCACAACATACACTGAAAGATATGACCCTGTAAACGACTTCATGCCACGATACAGATGGCCTGATGATACTGTATGGGGACCTAATTATGACCCTGTTGACCCATTCCGACCTGCTGATTACCAAAGAGTCCAAGTAGTTAGAGATGAGGGTTCCGTAACTAAGGGGGCCTTTTAAGTATGGGTGAATCAAAATTTGATAAATTAGCAGATAAGATTGCTAAAGAGTATCGAAAGGATGGAGATTCTGCTGAAAAGGCAAAAGAAATAGGAGAGGCTACAGCGGCTAAAATTGGTTTTGCAAAGTATGGCAAGAGAGGAATGGCACGAAAGGCAAGAGCAGGTATGAGAGCAGAATCCTTTGAGGCAGAAAATAAACCTACTATTTATTCATGGCGAGTATCCAAAGACAATCCTTGGAGGATTCCCGAAGCCCATATCGCTGTTGAGTGTGAAGGAAAGAGGTATGCTGGAACAATCCAAGAATGGGATGAGGAAGGAAACCAAGTGAGGGATGCAGAATCTTTTGAGGCTGATGATTATGTAATTGTAGATAGAGGCAATTATAGAGTTAGAGTTCACAAGAAAAATTTAGACAAACATGATAAAGAAAGCATGAGTAAGATACATAGCGAGGCAAACCAAAAAGGTTTAATGTATGATGAAGAAACACAAAATTATATCTCCCTAAATGCAGAATCCTTTGAGGCTGATGAGGATTTTGAAGAAAAATATGAGGGATTACTTGGTGAAGATGGATATATTGATTACGATGGGATAAAAAGATGTATTGAAGAAAGAGAGGAAATGAAAGAGTTATTATCTGATGCTATTCCTTATATTGGAACGCCTGATATGGACACTACTACGGAACACGCTAAAGGTTTGGTTGAGAGAATTAATCAATGGGGGGCAGAATCCTTTGGTGCTGAAAAGAGAAAATGTATCTTATGTAAAAAATCTAAGGAGATAGTAGGTGATGGAGGTTTTGAAACCTTTGAGG
>LWDU01042324.1_pt1 | contig 21274 bp, 20 predicted proteins | sample 727161 | NCBI WGS metagenome assembly LWDU01 (sample SAMN04566230, study PRJNA314399) | hydrothermal vent metagenome | isolation source: deep sea hydrothermal plume seawater | place: Mexico: Gulf of California, Guaymas Basin | collected 2004-07-11
AGGGCAGGGTTTTATACACTGGCTGCCAATCGTCCTCGGATTTGTTAATTTGTGCTCTAAGTGCAATTTTTCCGGTTTTAAATGCCATTCGTTCCCATGGAATTTCTGAGAGCTTATACAACTTAACATCCAACGATTCTTTTCCGGGGCCGAATTCTAAATTCTGGAGATGAGCTCTGAAGAATACGTGAACCTGATGTGCATGAATGACATCTACCACTGCGATCAAAGGCCCAATTATTGGTTTAATCAATGCTTCTTCTTCTGCTTCTCTCGCAGCCCCATCTGTGAGCCCTTCTCCATTTTCTAGAAATCCTGCAGGCAAGGTCCAATAGTTGCTTCTTGGCTCGNNCCACATTGTGAACAAAATTTCATCATAAAATATTTTACCAATTAAATGCCGGGAGAGAGACTCGAACTCTCACGGGTTTAACCCCACCGGATTTTGAGTCCGGCGCGTCTACCAATTCCGCCATCCCGGCTATCCATTAAAAAAGAATACCTTGGCAAAAATGCGCAGTCCACACTCTTTATATTTAATTTGCTCAATATTATTTTCCAGTCAGATAATTGGGTAGAATATTCACGATGAAAGTCTCAGATTATTACTTTGACCTCCCAGAAAATCTTATTGCACAGAAACCGACTGATGAGAGATGCTCTAGCAAACTTCTTTGTGTTCACAGCGGCAATTTTGATGACAGAATATTTTCAGAACTTCCAAAGATGCTCTCGAAAAATGATCTACTGGTGTTAAATAACACGAAGGTGATGCCTTCTCGTTTATTTGGTAAAAAAACAACCGGTGGTAGGGTGGAAATTTTGGTTGAAAGAATTTTGGAAAAGGATATTGCCCTGGTCCAAACCAGGTCCAATAGACGACTTCAACCCGGAAGCCTGATCGATTTGGGCAATAAAGTGACCCTCAAAGTTTTAACCTTAGAAAGTGATTTTCTTCGGGTAAAATTTTCAATGCCCATCGTTAATATCCTTAATGATATTGGTCATATTCCTTTGCCACCATACATAAAAAGAATGCCCGATGCAGATGACAAAGATAGGTATCAAACGGTTTTTGCAAAGGAGTGGGGTGCAGTGGCAGCTCCCACAGCGGGCCTGCATTTCGACCGGGGATTGCTGATGACCGTTCGGGAGAAAGGGGTACAGATTGGAATGGTTACCCTACACATTGGAGCGGGCACGTTTATGCCTCTACGGGAAGAACAACTCAAAACAAAGCGACTGCACAAAGAACATGTGATTGTTGACGAGGAATTGTGCCGTAAAATAGAACGCACTGCATCTAAAGGCGGCCGGGTTGTTGCTGTTGGAACCACCGTGACCCGTGCTCTCGAATCTGCGGTTTCATCCAGGAGAATAAAACCAATGTGCGGTGACACAGATCTCTTCATCTATCCTGGATTTGAGTTTAAAATTGTTGATGCAATAATTACGAATTTCCATTTACCGGGATCATCTTTGATCATGCTTGTATCCGCATTTATTGGGAGAAATAACATTAAACAGGCTTACCAACATGCGATCGACCGAGACTATCGATTTTACAGTTACGGTGATGCAATGTTTCTTGAGAAATCAGTTTAAAGGAGAGCATGAATGCAATTTAAAATTTTCAATCAAGATGCCCTGGCTCGGGTTGGGGAGTTGCATTTTTCCAGGGGGGTTATTCAAACACCCGTGTTCATCCCAGTAGGGACTTACGCTACAGTTAAGACAATGACTCCAGATGAATTGCTGGCAATGGGCGCAGAAATCGTTCTCGGCAATACTTACCACTTAATGGTAAGGCCAGGGGAGGATGTGATTTCGCTGCACAAAGGTTTGCATAATTTTATGGGTTGGCAAAAACCTATTTTGACTGATTCAGGCGGTTTCCAAATTTGGAGTCTCTCTAAAAAAACTAAAATCAATGACGACTATGTCGAGTTTGACTCCCCCGTTAATGGTGACATTATTCGCTTAACACCTGAAAAAGCAATGCAGATTCAAGGCACTCTTGGCAGCGACATACAAATGGTACTCGACGAATGCACCCATTATCCTGCCAGCAAAAGTGAAGCAGAATCATCCATGCTGAGGTCGGTAAAATGGGCACATCGGAGTTTTGATGCTTTTAACGCTGTGAAACACGATAACGATTCTGCTTTGTTTGGCATCATTCAAGGCGGGATGTTCCAAGAGCTTAGGAAAAGAAATCTGCAGCAACTCATGGATTTGAATTTTCATGGATTGGCCATTGGTGGCTTGTCCGTTGGTGAACCTGAACAAGAGAGAATGGATGTTTTGGAATCATTGGTTCCAAAAATGCCGAAACGACTTCCTCGATATCTTATGGGTGTTGGGACCCCAGTTGATATTGTAAAATCCGTGTCCGTTGGGATTGATATGTTTGATTGCGTTATTCCAACCAGGCACGCACGCAATGGTCAAATTTACACTTCTGGGGGCGTCGTGCGGATCAAAAATGCCAAACATCAAAGAGATACCAATCCTTTGGATGCAAATTGTTCTTGCTACACATGTCAAAATTTCTCACGCTCTTATATTAGACACCTTCTAAAATGCAATGAAATTCTTGGTTATAGGCTTGCAACCATCCATAATCTGTTTTTTTATCTCGATTTAATGAGCCAAATACAAGAGTCTATTCGAAAAAATGAATTCAAAAAATTTGCTCATACCTTCATTCAGAGTTATCAGCAATAAATGTTTATGTGTCATAATTGCACAATTATTTTTATCAAAGGATCAGCATGAATATTTTATTTGAAAATGCATGGGCACAGTCAAGCGGGTCTGGTAGCACATTTTTAGGATTCTTGCCCTTGGTTGTTATTTTTATCGTGTTCTATTTTCTCTTAATTAGACCCCAGTCTAAAAAACAGAAAGAGCATAAAGAAATGATTTCAAGTTTGGTTGTTGGCAATGAGGTTATCACTGCCGGCGGTATATTGGGTAAGATCGTTGCAATCAAAGAACAATACGTCGTCATAGAAATATCAGAGGGCGTGAGAGTAAAAGCGCAGCGTCATACCATCGGTGCATTGATGCCCAAAGGCACAATCAAAAAAGGTTAGAAAACCAATGAATCAATACCCTCTGTGGAAAAATATAATGGTTATTGTGGTTATCATCCTGGGGGTATGGTTTGCACTGCCCAATTTTTATGGTGAGGACCCTTCCGTGGTCATTGCCAAGGAAAATGGTCTGGCTTTTAGCCAATTGGAAACAAGCGATATAGAGGAATATTTACAAGAGATAAACAGTGGTTATAAATCGATCAAGCGTCAAGAAAAACAAATTTTGATTCGATACGACCAGGTTGAAGAGCAGTTGTCTGGAAGCGATTCCATGAGGGCTTATATGGGCCGATCAGCGACTGTTGCCTTGACTTTTGCACCACGTACACCCAATTGGATTAGTCGTTTTGGGCTCAAGCCCATGAGTTTGGGGCTGGACCTTAGAGGGGGTGTTCATTTTAAATTTAAAGTTGATCTGGATGCAGCTATTGAACAGAGACTCAATCAATACATTGCTGACATCAACAAAGCATTGATCGACAAAAGAATTCGCAGAAATATAAAAAAACAAGGCAATGTAATCAGCATTGAGCTCTCCGATCCAGAGGATTTAAGTCGCGCCAGAAGTTTGATCAGGGAGATTGATCCCCTATTGGTGATCGAGACGGTGCCAGGCATAACCAGTCCAGGCCTCCAAGTTGAGATGACGCAGGATCAATTGAAGCAAAGACGTGATTTTGCCATCCAGCAGAATATTCTAACGATGCGAAACCGGGTCAATGAACTTGGTGTTGCCGAACCCATAGTCCAACGCCAGGGATTCGATAGAATTGTTGTGCAATTGCCTGGAGTTCAAGACCCAACCCAAGCGGAAAGGATTTTAGGAGCAACAGCAACACTGGAATTCAGGATGGTCTGTGAGAATGAGAGTGCTTTTGCTGCAGAAGCCAAGGGTAGGGCACCGATTGGCTGTGAATTGTTTGTAGATCGGGCAGGAAACCCAGTGTTGTTGAAAAAGAAAACAATTGTCTCAGGCAATCAGTTAATTGATGCTTCACAGACATTTTCTGAAGGCAGGCCCGCAGTTTCGATCCGACTCGACAACAAGGGTTCGAAATCAATGCTGGAGACCACAAAAAGAAACTTAAACAAACCCATGGCTGTTTTATTTATCCAACAAAGGCAAGAAACAAAAGAACGGAATGGCCAGTTCGTTACTTCTTCAGTGTTGGAAAAGGAGGTCATCAACATTGCCACAATCCGGGGTGTGTTCAGCAGCCAATTTCAAATCACCGGAGTATCTGTTGTTGAGGCTAGGGATCTGTCAATCTTACTCCGGGCCGGTGCTTTGGCAGCCCCCATTTTTAAAGTTGAGGAAAGGACAATTGGACCGAGTCTTGGTCAAGATAACATCAACAGAGGCTTCCAGGCTATTCTCATAGGCCTAGCCATGGTTGTGTTGTTCATGATCTTTTATTACAAAGGGTTTGGCTTGATTGCCAACTTCGGTCTTTTGATAAACCTCACCTTGGTCATGGCTTTGTTGTCGTTGCTGCAAGCGTCTTTAACTTTACCAGGAATAGCAGGTATTGTATTGACAGTAGGTATGGCAGTGGATGCCAACGTTCTGATTTTTGAGAGAATTAAGGAAGAAATTCGAATTGGCAATTCACCCCAAGCGAGTATCACCGCGGGTTATCAAAAGGCTTTTGGCACCATCGCAGATGCCAACATTACAACTTTGATTGCAGCGCTTGTCCTATTTATCTTTGGGACCGGGCCAATCAAGGGTTTTGCAATCACCCTAACCCTTGGCATTATCACCTCAATGTTCACTGCAATAATTGCCTCAAGGGCAATTGTCAATATTGTTTATGGACAACGAACCATTAACAAACTAAGGATCTAACAGGAATGATTGTCAAAGAATTCAATTTTCTCTCAAAAAGGTATTTTGCTCTGGCAATCTCGGCGATTCTTCTGTTGACATCTCTGGTTTCTCTCACCTTTAAGGGTTTAAATCCAGGGATTGACTTTACAGGTGGCTTTTCGGTTGAAGTCGCTTTCCAAGAGCCGCCAGTAATCAATGAGATTAGAGATGCATTGGCATCTGGAGGGTTCCCTGAAGCCATTGTCCAGAGCTTTGGTAGTTCAAAAGACATCAATATTCGTATCATGCCAAGAGAAAATATCGACAACAAGGCAATAGGCAAGCAAGTTGAAAAAATCTTGAATAATTCTGCCAATGCTGTTGAGTTAAGGGGCTCAGAATTTGTAAGCCCTCAGGTGGGGGAAGAATTGACCGAACAAGGTGGATTGGCAATGCTTTACGCCTTGATGATGATCATGATCTATATTATTTTTAGGTTTCAGTGGAAATTTGCAATAGGTGCAGTCGTTGCATTAATCCATGATGTGATCATAACCATGGGTGTTTTTTCAGTATTCCAGATCTCATTTGATCTCGCTGTCTTGGCTGCTATTCTGGCCGTGGTGGGTTATTCATTAAACGACACGATCGTCGTCTTTGATCGCATTCGTGAAAATTTCCGACTAAGAAGAAAGGAACAAACGCTGGACATTATCAATACATCAATCAATCAAACAATCAGTCGTACAATCATAACCAGTGGCACCACACTTCTTGTACTATTTACCTTGTACATTATTGGTGGTAAGTCTTTGGAGGGTTTTTCACTGGCCCTCATTATTGGGGTTGTTATCGGTACCTATTCATCAATTTACGTGGCCACAACTTCGGTGTTGTTTTTAGATGTTTCAACCACAGATCTGATGCTAATTAAAAAAGAAAAAGTTGATGATGGCATGCCATAGAATGCCAGGGGTTGATTTTAGCTTAATTTAATCAGTTTATTGTCGTACTTTGAGATGACTGCTTTCATTTGAATAAAAACTCTCCGATTCCCTGCAATAATGTTGCCCGATTCAAGCATATCTTGGTTAGGAATTAGGTTACTAAAAAGCCCCCCCGATTCCTGGATTAATAAAATACCAGCAGCCACATCCCAAGGACGCAGTCCAAACTCCCAGAAACCATCGAGCCTACCACAGGCCACATATGCCAAATCAAGTGCCGCGGCTCCAGGTCTTCTGATGCCTGCAGCTTTTTGAGAGAATTCAGAGAATATCTCCAGGTAGACATTCAGCCAGTCATTTTTTTGGCGGTAGGGAAATCCTGTACCCAGTAATGCGCCTTCCAGGGTAGTTTGTTTGCTGACCCTGATTCTTCTCCCATCAAGCTGACTACCTGCACCACGGATGGCAGTGAATAGCTCTTGTCTCGAGGGGTCATAAATTACAGCGACTTCAAGTAAACCCTTTACTTTCAAGGCAATAGAAACGGCATAAACCGGAAAGGAGTGTATGTAATTCGTCGTCCCATCTAGAGGGTCTATTATCCAAACATAGTCAGCTCCAGCACTCTTTTTTTGTTGACTTTCTTCAGCAATAATTCCATGGTCTGGATAGCGTGATTGAATAACATCTTTGATTGCGGTTTCTGCTTCTTCATCAACAAATGTAACAAATTCATTGTAACCCTTGGTTTTTATATCGCTTTCGTTGATTCGATCAAAATTCATTTGAACAATATCTCCTGCTTTTCGTGCGGCTTTGATTGCAGTGTTTAAAAGGGCTTGCATGGGTAAAATCTTCGTTAAGTAAATACAGCAAATGAATAATGTGTAGAATAACAAAACTTTTTAACAAATGGTTCGACTTTATCGTGAAAAAATTGGGATTTTAGTGAAGTCAAAAATTAAATTTATTTTATTTGAGCCCTCCCATCCAGGGAATGTTGGGGCTGCAGCACGCGCTATAAAGACTATGGGTTTTGACAAGTTGTGCTTGATTAACCCGATTGAACATCCTCACTCTGAGGCAAGAGCAAGATCCTCTGGTGCTCTAGATGTTTTATTGAATGCGGAGGTTTTTGATAATTTACAGGATGCAATTAAAGGTTGTGGTTTGATTATTGGGACCACCTCCAGAACCAGAAGAATCAGTGTACCAATCACAAATATCCGAGAGACAGCGCCAAGCATTATTGCAAAAGCTAAACAAAAGCCAGTCGCAGTCATATTTGGACCAGAGAAATCTGGATTGATAAACAAACAAGTTGATTGCTGCAATCAACTGGTCAATATTCCATCGATTGGATCCTATAAATCATTGAATTTGGCAATGGCTGTGCAGATAGTGGCTTATGAATTGAGGGTTGCTAGTGAAGCTTTACCCGCTGAGATCAGAGCGAGGAATCTTGCTTCAAATGATGAAATTGAGCTTTTTTATAATCATCTAAATCAAGTGTTATTGGAAACTGGATTCTTAGATCCAAAAAACCCTAAACAATTGATGCGACGCTTGCGAGCGCTTTTCAACAGAGCGCAAATGGATGAAAATGAGATTAATATTATGAGAGGTATTTTGGCCTCATATAAAACACAACAGTAGCCTATATTAAGATTTCAATATGAGAAAGATGCAGGACATATACCTTGATTATGCTTCAACCACACCCCTGGCTGAGGAGGTGGTTGCAGAAATGGCAATTTTGATGAGCGACAATTCCTTTGGTAACCCATCTGCAACTGATCATTTATTTGGTAAACAAGCGTACGAGCTGATTGAGAATGCAAGACTTGAAGTTGCCTCATTCATTAACGCTTTACCGGATGAGATTATTTGGACATCGGGTGCAACCGAGGCAAATAACTTGGCTATATTGGGCTTGTCTAGGTTTAAAGCAACTGATTCCAAGCGGCAAATCATCTCTTCTTTTGCTGAACATAAATCAGTTATTGAACCATGCAAACAATTGGAAAAAGAGGGTTTGGAGTTATTGTTGTTGTCTCCAAACGCCAATGGTTCAATAGATATTAATGAATTTGAAAAAGCAATCAGTGAGAAGACTTTATTGGTGAGTTTCATGCACATCAACAATGAAGTTGGTAGCATCAATGACATCAAGTCAATAGGTAAAATCTGCAGAAAGAGCAACATTTTTTTTCACGTGGATGCAGCCCAAGGGATCGGCAAGCTGCCTATTGATGTCAAGGATTGCGATATCGATTTGATGTCTTTGAGTGCACATAAAATTTACGGTCCAAAAGGGATTGGAGCCTTGTTCATTGACAAAGAGTCGGTTGGAAGAATAGAGCCAATTTTATCTGGAGGTGGACAAGAGCGAGCGCTGCGACCTGGCACGCTTGCTACCGTCCAAATCATTGGTATGGCTAGAGCTTATAGAATCGCAAAAGATAAAATGGCAGATGATCACGATCATTTGACGGCATGCAGAACCGTCTTTTTGGACAACTGCAAGGGTTTGAGAGGAATTCAAATCAACAGCAATTCAGATGATACTTTTCCAGGTATTCTTAGTATCAGTGTAAAGGGCCTACATGCAGAAAGCATAATCTACGATATGCGGACAATAGCAGTCTCCAGAGGTTCTGCATGCACTTCTGATAATGAAGAACCTTCTCATGTTTTAAAGGCGATGGGATTAACTCAAGATTTTATCAATGGAACCATCAGGTTTAGTTTCGGCCGGAACACCACACTTGAGGATGCTCAATTTGCATCAGAACTGTATAGAAATTCGGTCAATCGCCTAAACCGCTTAAGGGGTAAAAAGTAGCTTCCGAGAAATCTAATGACACAAGATTCAACGAGACATTATTTTGACAAGGAAGAGCATGTCTTTGATGCATGTGGCGATCAGCACAGCAACTATATTCTTGGCACCGCTTCTAATCCTCTAGGGATGCAAATTAATCTTTATTTTAAGGTTGAAGAAGGTACAATTACCGACGCAAAATACAACGTCAATGGTTGCCCAACATTAGTGGCTATTACGGCGTATTATGTTGAGAAAGTGATTGGCAGAAATTTGGAGGATTGTACGGACTTTAAAGCATTTGCGATCCGTGAGATCATAGATTTACCCAAAAACAGGATGGATCGGATATTGCTGCTTGAAAATGCTGTCAATGCTTGCATTGATCAAAAGGAAACAGAGGTGAAGTGATAAATGAATATAACGTTTACTGATAATGCAATTAAACGATTTAAGCAAAATCTAGAGAAGAAGCCAGATGCAGTAGGACTTCGGATCAGCATCAAAGCAACTGGCTGCAATGGCTATGCGTATATTTTAGACTATGCCTCTGAAGTTAATCAAACCGATGAGCTATATAAAGTTTCAGACATCTCAATTCTAGTCGATCAAGAAAGCTTGCCGTATATCAAGGGCACTGAGATTGATTTTGTTGATGAAGGTTTTAATCAGGTGTTCAAATTTAAAAATCCAAATGCAACCGGTGAGTGCGGTTGTGGTGAGAGCTTTAGTGTTTGAATCTTGAGTTCTGCAACGTTGATGACTATCGAACAAACACTTTCAATCATTAAGCCAGACGGAGTTAGAAAAAAAATCATTGGCGAGATACAGAAGCGTTTTAAAGACGCAGGCTTAAATGTTATCAAGGCTAAAATGACTGTGCTCACAATCGCCGATGCACATCTTTTTTATAGCATTCACAAGGACAAACCTTTTTTCAATGATTTATTGACCTACATCACATCTGGTCCAGTAATGGTGCAAGTATTGGAGGGAGAGAATGCAATCGAGCTCAACCGAAAATTGATGGGTGCTACCAATCCGGAAGAGGCAGAAAAAGGAACCATTAGAAGTGATTTCGCATCCAGCATCGAAGAAAATGTTGTTCATGGCTCTGATGGGCCCGATACAGCTAGAACTGAGATCAAGTTCTTTTTTGGCTGATTAGCCTAAGGGGAGTCCCTTGACCACCAACAAGAACAACTTAATTGGAAGGCCTTTCGATGATCTGGTCTCTTTTTTTCAGAGTATCGGGGAAAAAAAATATAGAGCAAAACAATTAATGGACTGGCTGTACCATCGCAGTATCTTTGATTTTGATTCGATGACAGATCTGAATAAAGATCTCAGGCAATATCTGGATCAGAACTACTCCCTGCACATCCCCATGTCGACTAAAAAAGAACGTTCCTTTGATGGAACCATCAAGTGGATGATTGACCAAGGAGAATCCCAAGCCATTGAGGCGGTTTATATCCCAGAAAAAAACAGAGGGACATTGTGTGTATCAAGCCAAATAGGGTGTCTGATTGATTGCCCATTCTGTGCCACTGGTCATCAAGGGTTCAATCGAAATTTGTCATCGGCTGAGATCATTGGCCAAGTATTGTTAGCAAAACAGGATCTACAGAACGAGTTTAAACGCGATGATTTAATCACTAACATTGTCTTCATGGGAATGGGGGAGCCTTTGGCAAATTTCTCAGAAACAGTTAGGGCGACCAAAATCTTAACCGACCCAAATGGATTTAATATCTCTCGAAGACGTGTGACTATCAGTACTTCAGGGCTTGTACCACAAATTATTAAACTTGCAGACCACGTGAATGTTTCATTGGCAATTTCGTTGCACGCACCCTTTGATGAATTGAGGAATGAGTTGGTACCAATCAATAGGATTCATCCCATTGAATCGTTATTGAGTGCTTGTTGGTTTTACGCTAAAAAACAGAATCTAAAAACCGTTACATTTGAATACACTTTGTTAAAAAATGTCAATGATCTACGGGAACATGCCAAACAACTGGCAAAGCTTTTGAAGAATCGGCCCGCCAAAGTCAATTTAATTCCGTTCAATAAATTTCCAGGGGTTGTCTACGAGCCTACACCACCCGATCAAATTAATGAGTTTAGGAATATACTTTTGGAATCTGGAATAATGGCAATAACAAGAACCACCCGAGGGGATGATATTCAGGCGGCCTGTGGCCAGTTGGCTGGAACTGTCAATAATCTTGCCAAAAAATCATTGAGACAGAAGCTAAAAAAAACATTAAATTAATACATTCATTATGAGAAAAAATAATAAAGATTTAGTCCCATCGGAACAGCAGTGTTTGTTTGTTGGAGATTCGTTGAAGCAGGCAAGGAAATCTAAAAAACTGGAAATCGAAGATGTCGCCCAACAGCTTTATGTCAATCCTTCTATTATCAATCATTTGGAAGAGGAAAATTTTGATCAAATTGGCGCCGACGTATTCATCATAGGTCATCTTAAAAATTACGCACGATTCTTGGGCCTACCTGCTGAAAAGATGCTGGCGACCTTATCTGAGAATGCGTATATTAGAGATCAAGAAGTCTTGGAACCAAAAATAACCGACCACTTGGTTGCGTTGAAAATTATTGCCTACACAAGTGTATTATTATTCTTGGTAACGCTTTTGGGTATGTATATATCCCATCATTGATAATTGGTATCTATGCAATAGAAATGAAGGTGAATTGAATGTCAGATCAGATAAAATCTGTCAGAGGAATGCCAGCTATTCTTCCAGGCGAAGTCAAGAAATGGCAGTTTGTGGAAGCTGTTGCAAAAAATGTACTCCACGCATACTCATACAATGAAATCCGGACACCTGTTGTAGAAAGAAGTGAGTTGTTTCAGAGGACAATCGGTGAAAACACGGATATTGTTGCAAAAGAAATGTACACATTTATTGATCGTAATGATCAATCTCTATCGCTAAGACCTGAAGCTACTGCGGGAATCATTAGGGCAGGCATTGACCAAGGATTTTTTTATAATCAAACTCAAAAACTTTGGTCCATCGGGCCGATGTATAGATACGAGAGACCGCAAAAAGGGAGGTATCGTCAATTTCACCAAATTAACATGGAGGCTTTTGGATTCCCAGGGCCAGACATTGATTTTGAAATGATTTTATTGACCGGAAGAATCTGGAAAGCATTAAATTTGAGCCCTCTCCAACTCGAACTGAACTCATTGGGCAGTCCTGAATCAAGAAAAGAATACAAACGGCAATTGCAGGATTACTTCCATGATCATCAAAAGGAGCTTGATGAGGACAGCTTAAGAAGATTGGATCGCAATCCATTGAGAATTTTGGACAGCAAAAATCCTGATCTTCAGGAGATCATTGAATCGGCACCAAAGATGGTTGATTTTCTTGACCAAGAATCAAACGAACACTTCGAAGAACTGATGGCAATGCTGCAAGACCATGCCATTGAGTACAGCTTGAATACCAGGCTTGTTCGGGGTCTGGATTATTACACGCGAACCGTTTTTGAATGGACCACTGACCAATTGGGTGCACAGGCAACAGTCTGTGGGGGTGGTAGATACGATGCATTGGTTGCAGAGCTTGGTGGTAAGCCCACGTCAGCAATCGGTTGCGCTATCAAAAATCTATATTGTTGCCGTTGGATCAAAGGCTGAGGGAGAAAGATTTTTGCTTGCTGAGGAGCTGAGAGAAGCGTATCCAAATCTCTCGATTGAGATGAATCTAAACGGAGGTCATTTTAAGCAGCAATTTAAAAGGGCAGATAAGGCCGGTGCAGATATCGCTTTAATTCTAGGTGACGATGAGATTAGCAAGCAAACCGTGGGGGTCAAACCCATGCGATCAGAAGGGCATCAGGAGACTGTTGATAGAAAAGAATTATTAAGTATAATCGATCAATTTTTATAGACAAACTGTACAAGCAAAAGATAGAAAAATGGATGATAACCTGACAGACCAACAGCAAGCAGAAATTATAAAGAACTGGTTAAAAGAGAACAGCAAATTCTTAATGGGAGGGCTGGTTCTAGGTATATCAGGGTTCTTTGGTATCCAATTTTTTCAAGAGAACAAACTCAAAGAAGCGGAAATGGCTTCCCAGTTGTATTCGGAAATAGAGTTTGCTGTCAAACAACAACGCTTAAGCCAAGCCCAGACATTGCTGCAGAAAATGGATACCAATTTTGCCAACACACCCTATCAGGATCAAGGTCATCTGTTCGTGGCCAAGCTTTTTATGGACTCAGTAGATTACGAAAATGCGATACTTCAACTAGAGTTCCTAATAGACAATTCAACGGAAGAATCACTTAAACACATCGCACGAATTCGGATTGCCAGAATCAAGTTACAACAAAATTTGTACGATGAAGCCTTGCAAATACTCGAAACGGAGTCAATGGGTTCATTTGAGGCCAAGTACGAGGAAATCAAAGGCGATATTTTTGCCAAGAAAGGAGAATACCCCGAGGCACAAGCAGCTTACTTGAAAGCTCTAGATTTACTCCTGCCTGGTCAATTTGACTACGAATACATCCAAATGAAATTCAAAGACATTCAAAGTGACGATGTTAAAGACACCAAAGATTCAAAGGATGGTAATGCATGAGGTTAGGGGTAAAAAAATCTGTACTAGGAAACTTCCAAGAATCGTCAATGAGAATGGCTCTTCCATTTTGCATGCTAATTATTCTCCAAGGATGTGCTTTATTTGGCGGCGATGATGAAGATGTCTTGTTGCCAACAGAGTTGGTTGAATTTGAGGCCATTATTGAGGTTGATGAAAAATGGGACGTATCCATTGGTAAAGGACATGAGGGATTGGGACTGGCATTAAAACCAACAACCGACGGGGAACAGGTTTATGCAGCAAGCTTTAATGGCAATGTTGTAGCTTTGGAAACCAACAGGGGTAAAAAAGTCTGGAAAACTAATTTTGATTTAAGTTTCACTTCTGGACCTACTTTCAAAGATGGCATATTGGTATTGGGCACGAACAATGGGGAATTGATTGCCTTGGATGCACTAACGGGGGGAGTCTTGTGGGCAACCACAGTAAGTAGCGAGATTCTTGCACCAGTTGCGATTAAAGATGACAAGATATTTGTACGCACTGTTGATGGAAGCTTAACTGCATTGTCCAAGGAAGATGGCACACAACAATGGTTGGTCAATCACAAAGTTCCTCGATTGAGCCTAAGGGGTACATCCGCGCCGGTTAATTTTGCCAATGCCGTTCTCTGCGGCTTTGATGATGGGAAGGTGAGCGCCTACGATGTTACCAATGGGACATTGCTGTGGGAAACCATGTTGACCCCTCCCAGTGGGAAAACAGAAATTGAAAAAGTCATGGACATTGATGCTCCTATGGTGGTTTTAGGCAATGAACTTTACGCGGGCAGTTACCAAGGAGTCTTGGCAGCGATGGCAGTGGAATCTGGAGATATTATTTGGGTTACTGAAGCCTCAATCTATGCAGGCATTGCTGCAGACGAAAACGCTGTTTTTGTTTCTGAAACCGATGGTACCATCATGGCTTTGTCTCGGTTTACAGGACGCGAAATTTGGAAGAAAGAGAATTTGTTGTACAGAAGTCCAACTGCACCTGTGATTATGGATGATTCCATTGTAATTGGTGATTTGGAAGGTTATTTACATTGGCTTGACAAAGCCACGGGTGAGACACAAGAAAGAATCAGTATTAGTAAAAGCAAAATCAGCAATGCTCCACTGGTATTAAACAATTCAATCTATGTTTTAACAGACAGTGGCAATCTTATTTCTGTTGAGAAAAAAATCCCAAGTTCTTAATATGAAGGAGCCATTCGATGTTGCCCATTATTGCAATTGTTGGCCGACCTAATGTTGGCAAATCCACTTTTTTTAATCGTCTGACCGGCACCAAAGATGCCTTAGTGGCTGATTTTTCTGGGCTTACCCGTGATCGTATCTACGGGCACATGAGCCATCAATCACTCGAAGCCATCATGATTGATACCGGTGGTCTAGTTCACGATCACGGAGATCTTTCGGTGGTTGTTCAGGAACAGACAAAACTCGCAATTGAAGAATCCGACTTAATTTTGTTTCTTGTTGATGCAAGACAAGGACTGCTTAGCAGTGATCAAGAAATTGCAAGGCAACTGAGAAAGGAAAATAAACCCATAATTTTGGTTGTCAACAAAACTGAGGGCATTAATAGAGAGGAGAGTGCGGCTGAATTTTTTGCCCTTGGTTTGGGCGAACCGAACTGTGTTTCCGCACTCCGTGGGGATTATTGCGACCCCCTTAAAGAGCAGATCTTTGAACTTTTGCAACCGAATATAGATGCAGTATCTCGCGTTGAGCTTCCAGAATCAACCACTTCCATTGCGTTGATTGGTCGGCCTAATGTTGGCAAATCAACTTTCATAAACAGCCTTCTCAAGGAAGATCGATTGTTGACCCAAAGTCAGCCGGGGACTACCCGAGATACTATCCATGTTGATTTTAAATACCATGCAAGAGAGTTGACTTTGATCGATACCGCTGGCATCAGAAGGCGAAAAAACATTCATCAGACGGTGGAGAAATTCAGTATTGTCAAAGCATTGCAGGCCATTGAATTGTCTGATTCCGTGATCATACTGATCGATGGTGTTGAGGGAATAACAGACCAGGACACTTCGCTGATTGGATTGGTGTTACAGAATGAAAGGGCTCTAACAATTGCTGTAAATAAGTCTGATGCACTTGATGAGGATCAATTAGAGGCTTTAAAGAGGAACATTGACCGTAAACTTCGCTTCGTTAATTTTGTAGACATCAACAACGTGTCTGCACGCGAGAATGAAAATCTAGATGCTGTATTGTCATCGGCAATCAATGCCGCGGATGTTGCATTGCAATCAGTGCCTACAAAGGAGGTGTCCAAACTGATAGAGCATTTGGTTCTTACCAATCCACCGCCATCGATTCAAGGCAGAAGAATTAAATTGAAATACGCTCATCAGGGGGGGAGTCAGCCACCGATTTTTATTATTTACGGGAATCAAACAGACAAATTACGTAAAAGTTACAAGCGATTCTTGGCCAATCAATTACGCAAGCGTTTTGGCTTTTGGGGAACACCCATTCGTTTGGAGTTTCGAAACAGCAGCAACCCTTATTCTGAAAAAAAGAACAAACTTTCTACGCGGCAGTGGCGAAAAAGAAAAAGAGTCATTCGGCTGCGAAAGAAAAGAAAATCCTGATCAATCTCTATTTTTTGGTTTTATCGGATCGACAGAACTGATTTTGGCACCGAAGCTGCCGTCTTTTAACCGGGCCTTGATAGTGGTCCCAACCTTGATCTGTCGAATGCTTTTTATATTTCTTTGTGTGCTAGGATCGACCACATACGCATAGCCACGACCCAATGCATTCAATGGTGAGACTCCATCCAATTTTGCAACAGCAATTGAGAGTAGTTGCTCTGTATTGCTGAAAATTCCTTGGGTCGCAACAATCAGCCTCCGGTAAAGAGCAGTTACTTCAGATTTCATGTTTTGATCCATGGACAATGGACTGGACCGAAACAGGTAGGCGTTCAGAACATTAATTCGACTGGAGGTTTTGGCTAAATACTCCTTGGGGCTTGATTTAATGCGTTGCAACGCAAGATCCAGTCTTTGGTTGTATTGTTCCAGGATTGAAATTGGGTGTTTCTGTTGGAGCTGTGCATCCAGAGATAAACATTTTTGCCTAACCATGGCCGATAACAGTTGCATGGTGTTGTAAAATTGCCTGTTGAAATTTTTCAGTCGTTGTTGGATGTCATCTGCATCGGGTAAGGCAACTTCTGCAGCCCCAGAAGGAGTAGGTGCTCTGTAATCTGCTACCAGATCGGCGATCGTGACATCGGTTTCATGACCAATGCCAGAAATGATTGGGATCTGTGAATGAAACATTGCCCGAGCAACCTGTTCTTCGTTAAAAGACCATAAATCCTCTAAGGACCCTCCACCTCTTGCGAGAATTAAGACTTCGCATTCATTCCTTTCATTGGCTATTTCTATTGCCCTGCTTATTTGCTGCGTGGCCTCTCTGCCTTGGACCAGGGTTGGGTAAACAATGACGTTGATGCAGGGAAATCGGCGTCTCGTGATATTGAAAATGTCTTGAATGGCAGCGCCTGAGGGGGAAGTAATGACACCGAGTGTTTGTGGAAATTCAGGAAGAGGTAATTTATTGGCGCTGTCAAACAGACCTTCCTGTTGGAGTTTACTTTTTAACCGTTCAAACCGCTGTCTTAATAACCCTTCCCCGGCTTCTTCGATGTAATCCACAATCAATTGGTATTCGCCTCTGGGCTGATACAGACCTACTCTTGCTCTGGCAAGTATTTGTTTGCCGTCTTCAATTGGAAAACTAACCAGTTGATTTTGCTGTCTGAACATAGCGCATCGGATCTGGGAAAGCTCATCTTTCAGCGAAAAATAAACGTGACCCGCAGAGGATCTTAGGAAATTAGAAATTTCACCTTCTATCCAGACGACGCCAAATGTCGAAGAGAGTAATTGATAAACCTCTTTGTTGAGTTCCGAGACGGAATAGATATGTTCTTGGTCAATATTGTCCATAGGAGAAAATACCAATTATACAAAACTATCTCTCAGGAGGTTTACCTAATCTCCATAGGAGTGTAGAATTCCGTATGCCAGTAGATAGACTAGCGTTGACATTTGACGATGTTTTGCTCAAGCCGAATTATTCGGATGTCCTTCCCCGCGAGACTGATTTAACCACCCAATTGACCAAGCAGATTCGTCTCAATATCCCTTTGATTTCTGCTGCAATGGATACGGTTACAGAATTTCAGCTTGCAATTGCGCTTGCTCAAGAAGGGGGATTGGGTATTATCCATAAAAATCTCAGTATCGAAGACCAAGCAGCACAGGTAAATAGAGTTAAGAAATTTGAGAGCGGGGTGATTACCGATCCAATAACAGTTTCTCCAGACAAGACCATTCGTGATGTGCTTGAGATTACCAAGAAAAATAATATTTCGGGAGTTCCGGTTGTGGACAACGAGGAGACAGTAGGCATTGTAACCAACCGTGATTTGAGATACGAAAATCAATTGGATGCGCCGGTTAGTTCAGTCATGACACCTAAGGCGAAATTAATTACCGTTAAAGAGGGTGAAAACAAAGAAGAAGTTTTACGACTTCTGCACCACCACAGAATTGAAAAAGTCCTCGTTGTGGATGAAAATTTTAAGCTCAAAGGCATGATTACGGCGAAAGATTTTCAGAAAGCAACTGATTTTCCATTGGCAGCCAAAGATGAAAATGGTGCTTTATTGGTTGGCGCTGCTGTAGGCGTGGGAGAAAAATCGCTTGCAAGGACAGACCAGCTTTACCAAGCCGGTGCGGACGTTATTGTAATTGACACCTCACACGGCCACAGCAAAAGTGTCATCGAAAGAGTTGAGTTAACAAGGAAGAAATACCCTGATTTGCAGTTGATTGCCGGCAACGTTGCTACAGCAGAAGCTGCAATCGCATTGACAGACGCCGGTGCCGATGCGGTCAAGGTGGGTATAGGGCCGGGGTCTATATGCACTACCAGAGTGGTTGCCGGGGTGGGCATGCCTCAGATAACTGCCATTATGGATGTCTGCCAGGCACTCGTTGCCAAAGGTATACCGGCCGTAGCAGATGGGGGCATTCGGTATTCAGGTGATATTGCAAAAGCCATAGCATCTGGAGCCAACACAATCATGGTCGGTAGCCTCTTTGCAGGCACAGATGAATCGCCTGGAGAAGTTGAACTGTATCAGGGAAGAACCTATAAAGCGTACAGGGGCATGGGCTCAATTGGGGCCATGGCCCAGAAGCACGGCTCAAAAGACCGCTATTTTCAGGAAGGGACTGGTGCCAATGAAAAACTGGTACCGGAAGGCATAGAAGGACGCGTACCTTGCAAAGGGAGTTTATCCAATATCGTGGAGCAGCTTGTGGGGGGGTTGAGACAAGCAATGGGCTATACCGGGTGTCAAAATATCCACCAGTTGCAGACCCAAACTGAGTTTGTCCAAATCACCGATGCGGGGAAAAAAGAAAGTCATGTCCACGATGTCACCATCACCAAGGAACCACCCAACTATTCATTAGATTGATTTTGATCGAATAGTGAGGCCATAAAAATGACGTCATCGAAAGCCAATATCGATGTAAGATTGCAAAAAATATTAATCCTTGATTTTGGGTCTCAATACACGCAACTCATTGCCCGCAGGATAAGAGAGGCTGGGGTCTACAGTGAAATCTATTCCTGCGATGCGGATATGGAAGCGATCAGAGCATTCAATCCGTCTGGAATTATTTTATCCGGAGGTCCAGAATCGGCATTCATTGAAGATGCACCAAAAGCCCACGATGAAATCTTTGAACTTGGTACTCCTATTTTGGGGATTTGCTATGGGATGCAAACCATGGCCGAGCAGTTGGGTGGAAAAGTTGAACCGTCATCTCATCGAGAATTTGGGTATGCAAAAATCACAATGGATTCACTTGTGGGGATTTTTGATGGTTTGGATGAACCAGCCAATGAGCTAGATGTTTGGATGAGTCACGGCGACAGAGTTGAAGTTTTACCACCTGGATTTGATTCCATAGCCAGCACCGACAATGCTCCTTTCGCTGCTATGGGGGATCTAGAACGATCTTTTTTTGGTCTTCAATTTCATCCCGAAGTCACCCATACAGAGAAAGGCCAACTTATTATTGAAAATTTTGTCCACAAAATTTGTGGATGCAGCAGTCATTGGAACCCCGGTAATATCATTGAGGCTGATATCAAGAGAATACGGGCTGCAGTTGGAGACGATAATGTCTTGCTGGGTCTCTCTGGGGGTGTTGATTCATCGGTTGTGGCAGCCTTGTTGCACCAAGCAATCGGTGATCAATTGACTTGCATATTTGTTGATAACGGTTTGCTGCGTTTAGGTGAGGCAGATCAAGTCATGGAAGTATTTGGCGATCACTTAAAGGTGAAAGTTATTCGCGTTGATGCTGAAGATTTATTCCTTGGTAGGTTGGAAGGGGTGAGCGATCCGGAAAAGAAACGAAAAATCATTGGCAATACATTCATTGAAGTCTTCGAGCAAGAAGCTAACAAGATAGAAAATGTCAGATGGCTTGCCCAGGGAACAATATATCCTGATGTCATTGAATCAGCTGGGGCTAAAACAGCAAAAGCCCACGTTATAAAATCTCACCATAATGTAGCAGGGTTGCCAGAGAATATGTCACTCAAGCTTATTGAGCCTTTAAGGGACTTATTCAAAGACGAGGTGCGTAAGATTGGCACTGAACTTGGTCTGCCTGATACATTGGTGCATCGACACCCCTTTCCTGGACCCGGATTAGGAGTCCGGATACTTGGCTGTGTAAACAAAGAATACGCAGATCTGTTGCGAGAAGCAGACGCTATTTTTATAGAAGAACTGGTAAAGCAGGATTTGTATCATCAGGTTAGTCAGGCTTTTGCAGTTTTTCTGCCGGTCAAATCAGTCGGGGTCATGGGGGATGATAGAAAATACGATTATGTGATTGCCCTCAGAGCAGTTGAAACAATTGATTTTATGACGGCCCAATGGGCAAGACTTCCATACGAATTCCTACATCATGTTTCCAGAAGAATTATTAACGAAGTTGAGGGAATATCCAGAGTCACTTACGATATTTCCAGCAAACCACCTGCTACTATTGAGTGGGAATAACTAGATTGAAAACAACAGTTTTGATAACAGCTACCTTATTGGTATTAGCTTCAATTATTGTTAATCAAAGAGCTAATCTCCTTATTTACTCAATGACTTCTAGTGAATTGCCTGAGTTGTTGGAACCTAAGGATGAAGGAGAGGAAGTTACATGGTTTGATGATTATTATACGATTCAGAAAATAGATGAAAGAACATTTGCTATTGGAGAGCCAAGATATTACCAACTGAACTTTAACTACCTAATACTTGGAGATAGCAAGGCAATTATTTTTGATGCGGGTACTGGGCAGAGAGACATTCGTAGAGTTGTAGAAAGTCTTACCGATCTTCCGATAACATTTATTCCGTCACATTTGCATTATGATCACATTGGAAATGAGGTTGTCTTTGAAAAAACTGCTCTTGTTGATTTACCGCATTTAAGAAAGCGTGCAACTGATAATAAATTACCTCTAACTCGATTTGAGCATCTTGGTGAAGTGGAAGGGTATTCGTTACCTGAACTTAAGATAAGCGAATGGTTAATCCCAAATGAGACAATTGATTTAGGTGACAGGCTTTTATTAGTTCTCTATACACCCGGACATACTCAAGACTCTATTTCTCTTTTTGATCAAGAGGCTGGTTACCTGTTTTCAGGAGATTTTCTATATCCTGGACAATTGTATGGATTTTTACCAAATAGCAATATGGGCGACTACTTACAGGGTGCTCAAACAATAGAATCAGTTAGTGAAAATAGGTTGCGTGTATTTGGAGCACACAGAGATGACTCTGTAGGGGTTCCTGAACTAAGCTTGGAAACAGTTACCCAATT
>LWDU01042657.1_pt1 | contig 21271 bp, 22 predicted proteins | sample 727161 | NCBI WGS metagenome assembly LWDU01 (sample SAMN04566230, study PRJNA314399) | hydrothermal vent metagenome | isolation source: deep sea hydrothermal plume seawater | place: Mexico: Gulf of California, Guaymas Basin | collected 2004-07-11
TCGCTCATTAAACTTGGCGTACCACCACCAATAAATATTGAATAAATAGATCGCCCCTGTACATATGTCAAATCGTTATCCAGGTCATCGAGTAGTGCGTCGATATACCCTCGGTTATCACTAAGCTCATGTGAATTGAAATCACAATATGGGCATTTTTTAACACACCAAGGATAGTGAATGTAAAGTGCTAGTGGTGGAAGCTCCAACATGCTAAATGGTCAATGCTTGCAACTCTAGCAACAATGCTTGCAATGCCTTACCTCGGTGAGAAATACCATTCTTTTGTTCTGGAGATAATTGTGCTGAGGCTTTTTTATGGGTTGGGACATAAAAAATAGGATCATAGCCAAAGCCGTTTTCACCCACCTTCTCTCGAAGAATTTCACCTTCCCATCCACGCTGAATAATAATTGGTGTTGGATCATTTGCATGCTCAACAAAAACAATAGCGCACCAAAACCTTGCACTGCGCTGATCATCCGGAACGCTAGACATCTCATCAAGAATTTTTTGAGTATTAGCCTCATCGTCACCATGGATTCCTGCGTATCTAGCAGAATAGATACCTGGCTCACCATTCAGAGCGTCCACTACAATACCTGAATCATCAGCCAACGCCGGTAGACCAGATTGCTCCGATGCATTGCGCGCTTTAATTAATGCATTTTCAACGAATGTTAATCCAATTTCTGGCACCTCTTCAACATTCATATCGCTCATAGAAACAACCTCATAAATCCCTTGTAGCATGGCGTTGAATTCTTTTATTTTTCCTTGGTTATTACTAGCAAGAATGATTTTTTTCATAATAAATAAGAGTATGGTCTAAGTGTATAATTGACCGAATATATATAAAATTTGGAGCACATTATGACTCAAGACGAAATGAAATTCGCCGTTGCACAAGAGGCACTTAAATACGTTGTTAAAGATACTATTATAGGCGTGGGCACAGGCTCTACCGCTAATTTTTTTATTGATGCGTTAGCCACTATGAAGGATGATATTAAAGGTGCAGTTGCTAGTTCAGTTGCAACGGCAGATCGCCTTGAAGGGCACGGCATTAAAGTGTTTGACCTTAATGAAGTAGAAGCAATTTCTGTATACATTGATGGTGCTGATGAATCTGATGATGGTCTAAACCTTATTAAGGGTGGTGGTGGTGCATTAACACGTGAAAAGATTGTTGCAGCAGTAGCAGATAAATTTGTCTGCATTGCAGATGAGTCAAAATTAGTTAGTATTATGGGTAATTTTCCACTACCTGTTGAAGTGATCCCAATGGCGGCTAATTACGTCATCCATCAAATTACACGTAGAATTGGTGGAACACCATTTATCAGAGAAAACTTTATCACTGATAATGGCAACTTGATTATCGATGTAGAAGGGTTAAAAATTACCGATGCAAAAACTATGGAAACAGAGTTAGACAGCATTGTTGGTGTAGTAACAAATGGCTTGTTTGCCAATCGTAATGCTAATGTATTACTGTTAGGTACGCCAAATGGTGTTAGAGTAGTTGGCGCTTAATTACTAAGGCAGCTCCTTATATAAATCGATTAGATTTTCTAAGCGCTCAATCTTAACATTAATCACATCAAAAAGATCCTGTGAGCGGGTGGTAGTTTTAGCGCGCTCGTAACGACTAATACCTTTTTCAAACCTACCTTGTAAAACTAACGCTTCGGCATTATGAATGTGTGCACGATCTAACTGTGCATTTTCAACATACAGTAAAGATAGCAACTTATGCGATTGATAAATACCACTATGTTGCTTCAAATAAGGCTTTAATAAGCGAATACCTTGTTGAATTTGTTTGTTATCCAAATATGCTTGCACCGCATAATATACAGCTGATTCACCCATTTCAGTATTTAAAAAATATTGTTGAGCTTGATCTAATTTGTCTAATTTTGAATAAATTCTACCTGCCAAAATATAGCTAGCATCTTGCGTATTAAGTAATAATAACTGATCGATATAGCTTTTTGCAGTAGTATATTTTTGCCCTTCAAACGCCTTATAAGCCTGCATGTACAATGTAATGTCTTTTTCTTTCTCAAGCTTGATGCGCTTATACTGATGATAGTAAAGCCTTGCCTTAATAGTTGTATATTCAAATGAATCGTCTCGATACTCGCCATTTAGTCTACTTGAACGTTGCATAGCATCTGAAATTCTATTAATGCTTAGCGGGTGTGAGCGCAAGAACTCCTGAGCGTTAACATCATCCTTTAATTTTTCGAAAAAATGCGCCATACCTTTAGGGTCAAAGCTTGATTTTTCCAACATTTTAGTGCCAATTCTATCTGCCTCCCACTCATGTTCACGCGTAAAGTTAATGCTTTGTTGAGCGGTACCCGCAACAGTAGAAGCTGCAATAGCTTGCGAGGCATTTGAATTATCAACTAGCGCCGCTGCCAACATGCCAGCCACCATAATATAAGTTTGCTTATCGGTTTTTTCACCAAAACGAGCTAAATGATTTTGAGTGACGTGAGAGATTTCATGCGACAGTACACCGGCCAATTCAGCTTCAGAATCTGAGCTCAACAACATGCCAGTATGTACACCAATATAGCCGTATGATCCTGCAAAGGCATTAATACTATTATCATCAAGCATGAAAAATCCAAAATGTTTATTTGGGTTTTCACTGTACTTAGTTAACTCAATGCCTAATAATTTTAGATAGACCTGAGTTTCCACATCAGCAACAACCCGATTTGTATTCCAGATAATTTGTAAAAATTCATTACCTTCTTTTTGCTCTTGCAAAGATTCAGTGAGCTGCAATTCAGGCACCTCCAATGCATTTGCATTAATACTAAAAAAGAACATTAACAATAATCGTTTAATCATAATGTCATTATATTTGACTCTTACCCTTCGTGCGACTAAAATGGGCAGACTTGTCTTATTAAAAGATAGAGTTAATTAATTAAATTCAAAATACAAAGGAGTCCACAATGGCTGACGAAACTTTAGATGCATCAGGCTTAAACTGCCCATTACCAATTTTAAAAACTAAGAAAGCATTATCAAAAATGGATGCAGGAAAAATCTTAGACGTAATTTCTACAGATGCTGGTTCAGTAAAAGACATTGAAGCTTTTTGTAACCAAACTGGTAACAAGCTTATCTCTACAACTGAAGATGGCGGAAAATACATCTTTACGATTGAAAGAGTAGTTTAATTCATAATCACTTTAGAGGAGAATAACGATGGCAGATAAAGACAACAATAAGATGACTATCATCGCCACTAAAGGTACTTTTGATTGGGCGTTCCCCCCATTCATTATTGCCTCAACTGGTGTTGCTATGGATAAAGAAGTAACCATCTTCTTTACTTTTTACGGTTTAAATCTTTTATTAAAAGACACTTCTAAGCTTAGAGTTTCTCCAATTGGAAATCCTTCTATGCCAATGAAAATGCCTTTTGGCCCTAAGTGGTTACAAAAAATTGATTTCGGGCCTAAAATTCCAAATGTCTTATGGAATATTCCTGGTGCAGAGTCTTTAGTCACATGGTTGATGAAAAAAACTATGGCTAAACATGGTGTTGCTAAGATCGAAGAACTTCGCTCTATGTGTCAAGAATTTGATGTTAAGTTTATCGCTTGTGAAATGACAGTTGAATTGTTCGGCTTTGATAAGGCAGACTTTATCGATGGTGTTGAATTTGCAGGTGCTGCATCATACTTTGATGAAGCCGCTACTGGTGATCACCACCTATACATGTAAAACTTTTTTACTTGTATGAAAAAAAACCTCCGAAAGGAGGTTTTTTATTGCCTGATCGATAATGCTTAATGCCAATCTAGGCTAGGCCAGCCACGCTCTTTAGCCACCTTTTGCAACGTTTCATCACCATGAACAACTACAGGATTATCAACCAATTCAAGCATTGGTAAATCATTATGAGAATCAGAATAAAAATATGCTCCTGTCATGTCTTCACCTGTTTGCTCAAGCCAGCGATCCAAGTGAGCTATTTTTCCTTTTTGAAAGCAAGGCTCGCCCTCAACTTTACCAGTAAATTTTCCATTTTTTACCTCAGGATTGGTAGCCAATAAATTGTCAATACCATAACGCTTAACAATTGGCCCAGTCACAAAGCTATTAGTGGCAGTGATCACTAAAATTGTATCGCCTTTTGCCTTATGCTTGTCAATAATGGCCTGAGCCTTAGGTAATAAAATTTGCTCAATTTTTGCTTGCATAAAACGTTGATGCCATTCATCCAAGGTAGTTCTGCTATTTAGAGACAAAGGCTCTAAGCAAAACTCCAAGTATTCATTGATATTAAGTTTACCAAGAGCATACTGATCAAAGAAGTATTGGTTTTTAATCTGGTACGTATCTGCATCCACCGCACCAATTTCACTTAGAAATTCACCCCAAAGAAAATCACTGTCGCCACCAATAAGTGTTTTATCTAAATCAAAAATTGCTAATGCCATAATTACGCCTCAATGCCTGTTAATATTTGTTCGATTTTATCCACTATACAAAAAGGTTCTAAATCTTCTTTGCTAATGTAGCCTTTTTTTTCAAGTGCTTCAAACCAAGTAATCATTGGCAGCCAAAATGCTCGATCAAAAAGATAAATTTTAATACGTCTGTTTTTTCTAGTTTGTAGTAGTGTTAACACTTCAAGAAGCTCATCAGCCGTACCAAAGCCTCCAGGGAAAAACACACAAGCGTCCGCGTATTTAATCAAGATGACTTTGCGAGTAAAAAAATGTTCAAATGTCAAACATTCATCCAAATACGGATTGGGTTTTTGCTCTTTTGGGAGTTTTATATTTAAACCAATACTGCTTGATTTACCTTCAAATGCACCCCGATTAACTGCTTGCATAATGCCGGGGCCAGCACCTGTTAATACGTTAAAGCCTTTATTTGAAAGTGCCTTTCCAAGCTGATAAGCCTGATCTGCCAAAGGGTCATCTTGAGTAATTCTAGCTGAACCAAAAATACTGATATTGTTGCTAAATTTTTCCAGTAGCTCTGCAGCATTGGCTAATTCTTTCTCAACAATATCAATCTTCATAGTTGTGCAAAAACACGCCCTGCTGCATCAATTGTTGCCTGAACATCTTCATCCGTATGTGCACTAGATAAAAACCCAGCTTCATATGCTGAAGGCGCCATATAAATACCCTCTGCTAGCATTAGGTGGTAGAATTTTTTAAAGCGTTCAACATCACATTGTGATGTTTCATTAAAGTTGGTCACAGAGGTAGAATCTGTAAAGAAAAGGCCAAACATGCCGCCCACCACATTGGCTGTCATGCCAATGTTATATGCTTTTGCCTTGGAAAGAATGCCATCGGTTAGCGCCTGTACTTTAGCATTAAGCTTGTCATAAAAATCTGCATCTGAAGACAAAGCGTTTAACATTGCCAATCCTGCTGACATTGACATCGGATTGCCTGATAATGTTCCTGCTTGATAAACAGGTCCGAGTGGCGCAATTGAGCTCATAATCTCACGCTTGCCACCAAAGGCGCCAACCGGAAGGCCGCCACCAATCACCTTACCCAAAGTGGTTAAATCTGGCTTAACACCATATAACGCCTGAGCACCGCCTAACGCCACACGAAAACCTGTCATCACTTCATCGAAAATCAAAATAATACCGTGCTCGTCACATACCTCACGTAATCCTTGTAAAAATCCATCAACTGGTGGAATGCAATTCATGTTGCCAGCCACTGGCTCAACAATAATACATGCAACTTCATCACCAACCTCGCTCAACGTTTCTCGAACTTGATCAATATTATTGTATTCCAAAGTTAGTGTGTACTTCGCAAAATCAGCGGGAACGCCGGGCGAAGTAGGAACACCAAGTGTTAGTGCGCCTGATCCTGCTTTCACCAATAAAGAGTCAGAGTGGCCATGATAACAACCTTCAAATTTAACAATTTTATCTCGACCTGTGTGTCCACGCGCTAAGCGAATGGCACTCATTGTAGCTTCAGTACCTGAACTTACCATGCGTACCATTTCGATTGAAGGTACTAATTCACAAACCTTTTCAGCTAGGGTGGTTTCAATTTGTGTTGGTGCGCCAAACCCAAGACCATCTTCTAATGTTTTTTTAACAGCACTAATAACGTCTTGATTGGCATGGCCTAAAATCATCGGACCCCAAGATGCTACATAATCAATGTATTTTTTGCCATCAGCATCGAACAAGTAAGCGCCCTCACCCTTGGTAAAAAACACCGGATTACCGCCCACACCGTTAAAGGCGCGAACAGGTGAATTAACGCCACCTGGGATAACTTTTTTTGCTTGTTCGAATAATACGTCTGACTGACTCATGATTGCTCCTAATAATTTGCACTAATTTGTGGATATTGCTTTAAGTGAGTGATATGAGACCACACAATTAAGATATTATCCAATAATAATTTAATATTAACACTAGTTTTTGATAAATGAATGGCTAGATAAACATCGTCTAATAATTTAAACAGAAATTCTGATTTAGCTGTCTGGATCACTTGATTAAGCTCAACCAATCCACCCTCCTGACCGCTAGTTTTTAATCGAATGGCTTCAATAACTAAGTTTTGTAAACAGCCCAATACCTCTAATTCATTACCTTCAAAATCTTGAGTTTGATTAATCATTAGCGGATGGATGGCAATACTTAATAGCTGATTTTGATGCGCTTGATAAGCAGCATAACTGCCATCAGAAAGCTCACCCAACACTTTAAAAGGCACACCATGAGTATTCTCAAGTAGTTGCTCCACGTCAAAATCAGCTTGCTGGGTTTCACTCAACTGCTCTGTTAGCCATTGTTGTGTTTGCTGGCTATAACTGGGTGCAATGTGAATATTTTGACAACGCGATACAATAGTTGCCGGCAAGTTTTGCACATTATGCGCAAGGATAATAATAAGGGTATTTTCTCTTGGCTCTTCTAATGTCTTCAATAAGCTATTAGCGGCGCTAACATTCATCTGATCACCGTAAAAAATTACACCGATTTGCAAGCCATCGGCAGTTTTATTCAAAGCTTCACAAAAAGTGCGAACTTGATCAATGCGAATATCTTTAGAGCGATTTTTGGTTTTTTCATTAATCTCGCCAGCACGACAATAAATCATATTAGTGTAATTAGAGCGTCTAATAAGCACCGGATGATCCATATCTTCTAGGATGTTATCCCTTCTAATAATCTCATCATCATTCAGTAAAATACCTACCAACTGCTGCATGAGCTCAAATTTTCCAATTTTTTCAACGCCAGTAATCAGTAGCGCATGAGGTAGATGATTTTGATCAATCATCTTTTGCAACTTTGAAAGTGCTAAGTCATGCCAAGGGAGGTTCATAAGCTTGCTAAAATTTGCTCTATTTGAGTACTTGTATGTACTTTTGTCTTAGATGAGTCAATCAACTTAATGCGTTGTGGATATTTCTCCGATCTGGCAATATAAGCTTGTCGCACACGCTCAAAAAAATCCATTGCTTCGAGCTCAATTCGATCTTTTTCACCTCTTGACTCTACGCGCGACATACCCTGTTCAACAGGAATATCTAACAATAGCGTCATATCAGGCGTGAAGTCTTGCAAAACCCATTGCTCTAATTGTTCAATACGTTGAATATCAAGCCCACGACCACCACCCTGGTAAGCATAAGAAGCATCGGTAAAACGATCGCTCAAGACCCAGTCACCTCGTTCAAGTGCAGGGATGATTTTTTCATGGATATGTTCATTTCTAGCAGCAAACATGAGTAATAATTCACTATCACTGTGCATGGGCTTAGTTTTAGTGCTCAGTAATAATTCACGAATTTTTTCACCCAAATCTGTTCCGCCAGGCTCTCGAGTTAAAACGACGTTAATGCCTTTTGCTTTCAAATAATCACAAATAAAGCTTATTTGCGTACTTTTGCCTGCACCTTCAACGCCATCAATGGTAATAAATTTTCCTTTTTGCATGTGATTATTTTAGATGCTTCTTGATGTTGATTAAGTGTTGTTTGTAAGTTTTTGCAAATGCATGTGTACCATTTTTTTTAGCCACGAAAAATAGATAATCTGTTTTTAATGGATGCATAGCAGCCGTTAAAGAATCTTGCCCTACTGAGCTAATTGCACCAGGCGGTAGGCCTTTATTTCGATACGTGTTGTATGGACTTTTAACCCAAAGGCTTTTCTTATTAAGCTTACCAGTATAGGCATCACCTAGTGCGTACACGACGGTTGAATCAGTTTGCAGGCGCATGTTCTTTTTTAATCGATTAATTAATACACCTGAAATCTTAGTCTTTTCAGCGCTATTTGCTGTTTCTTTTTCGATTAAAGAGGCCAAAATTAAAGCTTGATCAGCGCTTGCTAGTGGATGATTTTCAGCTCTATTGCTCCAAGCTTTATTTAAATTTTCTTGTAAGATACTATGCGCTCTATTAAAGACACTAACAACACTATCACCATAATTAACCCGATAAGTATCTGGCCAAAAATACCCCTCATAAGGCGACTTAGCTGTTGTTTTTTCTAGTGTTTTTTGCAGTGAATAATTACTCGTTAAAGCTTTATTGTTGCTAAGCAATTGATGATACTCGCGTACTGTTTTTCCTTCAATTAGGCTAATATTTCTTGTCGCCACATTCGCTGTTGAAAAATCCTTAAGCAGTTGCCAAACACTCATTTCTGGACTGACGTCATAATAGCCTGATTTCAACTGCGTATCTGCAGCTGATAATTTTGCCGCCCACAACACAAATAAACTTGAGTTAACCAATCCGTAGCGCTTAAGATCATTTGCAGTTGAGTGAATGCTCGCACCTTGTGGCACTTGATAAATAACATTACTGACCGTGTTAATGTTGTTTGCCCAAAATGACCATGCCAGCAACAAGCTAAACACAAGTAATGCTATAAATTTACTCAGGCGCTTTTTAGGTTTTAAAGTAATTGAATTTTTACGCCTTGATATGTGCGATTCAAACAGTTTTATTAGCTGGTTAGTTGTTGTATGCCGACTATAGGATTTCTCATTAATTTTACGAATAGGCTTAATACCAATCACACTATTGGTTATAAAAATCTCATCACACTCAAGCAATTCTAGCACGTTCAAATTGCAAACCTCAACTGAAATTTTATGCGCTTTTGCCAGTCCAATAATAACTTGTCGTCTTGTACCCTCTATACCGCATTGATCTAGACCAGGTGTTAGTAATACGCCATTTTTAACTGCAAAAATATTACCCTGACTCACAGAAATAACCTGGCCTTGCGGATCAAGCATAATACAATCTTGTGCTTGAAGATTGGTACGCGCCAGTATTTGCTCTAATCGATTACAATGCTTAATTTCAGCCAATAATTGATTAACACTGTAACCACTATCACACAAACTTAAATCATAATCTTTAGGTAATTTAGGCTCTTCAGAAACAATAACAAGTCGAGTTGGCTCAATGTTTTTTTCAAAGCCGTATCCACGCTCACTCTCACCGCGTGACAATATTATTTTTACCACAGCTCGGCCAAACTTAGACAATGAAACTGCTTTACTAATATCTTTGAGCCACACTGAACGCTTAACAGGATTTATCTGTAAGCGCTCAGCACCCTTTTCTAGTCGCTGAAAGTGCTGCTCAGCTAGAATTAATTTGCCATTAATAACCAAACAGGTTTCAAACAAACCATCGCCAAACTGAACCAAGCGATTAGAAACACTTAGCTTACTTTGTTTTTTTCCATTAATTAAGATGATACGGCTCATGACCAAGTATTATAATTCAGTGCATCTATAAAAATACACTTATGAGAAAAACGCTTTATCAGTTTTCCAACAATCTTATCGATAGTGCTAAAGATTTAGCGCCGATTGTATTGGTTATTGCATTTTTTCAAATCGTTGTATTACAACAAGCCATTCCAAATTTGGAAGGTATTATTGTTGGTAGCGGCTTTATTCTAATTGGCTTAACATTATTTATGCATGGCCTAAAGTTGGGTTTATTTCCCATTGGTGAAGTGCTAGCATTCTCATTTGTAAAAAAAGGCTCTATTTTTTGGTTAATAGTCTTTGCTTTTGCATTGGGATTTGGCGCCACAATTGCTGAGCCTGATTTAATTGTGATGGCTAATGAAGCTGCTAAAGTGGCGCAAATAGGTGGCATCATTACTACTGAAACTGAACTTAGTAATTATTCACAAACCTTACGATACACAGTGGCTGTTGCAGTTGGACTGTCTGTTGTGATCGGTGTGGTTAAGATTCTAAAAGGCTGGCCCATACAAAATCTAATTATTAGTGGCTATCTGTTAGTCATTGTAACCACTTTCTTTTCTCCAGATTTTATTATTGGCATCGCTTATGATGCTGGTGGCGTTACCACAGGGCCAATCACCGTTCCTCTGCTAACCGCACTTGGTGTTGGCTTAAGTAGTAGTATTCGAGCTAGAAATCCACTAATCGACGGCTTTGGTATGATTGCTATCGCCTCATTATTGCCCATCATCGCCGTTATGCTGTTTGGTATTCTTCAATGATGAATCTAACGCACGAACTCATTCAAACACTTTGGGCTGTATTGCCTATTGTGGTTATCTTGTTTGGTTTTCAAGTAATCATCCTTAAGCAAAAAATTCCACATCTAAAACGAATTATTGTTGGTTTTATCTTGGTTTGGATTGGGCTAGCATTCTTGATCATCGGCTTAGAACAGGCGCTCTTCCCACTTGGAAAGCTCATGGCAATCCAGCTAACTTCTCTAGATTTTATTGAAAACCCTAATCATTGGCAGAGTTACTATTGGGTTTATATTTTTGCTGGCTGTATTGGCTTTGCAACCACAATAGCCGAGCCTTCCTTACTAGCTGTTGCCATTAAGGCAAATCAAGTTTCAGGTGGCTTTATTAAAGTTAAAGCTTTACGAATTACAGTGGCCATTGGTGTTGCTATTGGCATTTCTCTTGGCAGTTTTAGAATTGTTGTAGGCTGGCCATTGCATTATTTTATTATCGGTGGTTATATAATAGTATTGATACAAACGTATTTTTCACCAAAAAGCATTATTGCACTCGCGTACGATTCTGGCGGTGTAACCACATCAATTGTCACCGTACCAATTATTGCTGCATTAGGCCTAGGACTTTCAAGTGCTATTGAAGGTCGAAACCCATTAATAGATGGCTTTGGACTGATTGCCTTTGCTTCTTTATTTCCAATAATCAGTGTACTGACCTATGTACAAATTATCAATTTTTTAAACCATGACAAGCCCAACCAATAACCGGAGGTATTATGCATTTTAAATTAATCATCGCTTTTGTTGATAGTGACAAAACCGATCAGATTCTTGATGCTGCTAGAGAAAAAGGCGCAACAGGATCCACCATTATTTCTCAAGCTCGAGGAGAAGGTCTCGAACACACCAAAACATTTCTCGGATTAAGCTTGGAAACACCAAGAGATGTATTATTATTACTTGTAGAAAGGCATCTTGCTAGAGAAATTTTAGAAAGCATTGCAAGTGCAGGTGATTTTGATGAGAATTCCAAAGAAGGGATTGCCTTTCAGATTGATGTAGAAGACGCTGTAGGTGTCATGCATCAAATACAAGCGCTAGAACACACCATAGAGGAGAAAATATAATGAGTAACAATAAACCAATCTTTGTAAAAGACGTCATGTGGACCAATGTTGATATTGTTGATGGAAAAACCACCGTTCAACAGGCACTTAACGACATGCAACACAAAAAAACCAAAATGCTCCTGATCGATAAATCACATGATCATGATGAATATGGTGTCGTGCTAATTGCAGATATTGCCTCAAAAGTAATCGCCAAAGATCGAGCGCTTGATCGAGTTAATGTTTATGAGATTATGAACAAGCCAACCATGTCTGTTCATCCTGATATGGACATTCGCTATTGTGCGGAATTACTTACCCATTTTGGCCTGTCCAGATGTCCGGTGCTTGATAATGGCAATATTGTTGGTGTCGTCAGCTTAACCAATATTGTTTTTAACGGCTTAAGAGTATAAGTCTTAAAAGGCATTCAAATTTGCACCATAAAAAAATTTATAGTGATAAAATCTTGAAGTTGAAACAACTTAATTAACAAACAAAAAAGGAGAAAGAAGATGAGCGGAATTATTAATGCAATCAAATGGGTGCTAATCATAATCGGTGCAATTGCAGTATATTACGGTGTATCGCTTCAAGCACAATACGGCGTAACTAGTAAAGTGATCAGTGAAATGGTATCGCCAAAATTACATCCAGATTCAATGGCAAAAGTTTACATGCCAATGACGAACACTTTATTAGATACAGGTGATATCACTATGGCATCTATTGTTCGTGTCCCGGTTGCTGACGATGTTTCAAATTCAGATGTTGAAGAAGCAATGGAAAGTATTGCAACAGCTGAAGGTATTCGCTCTGTTGGCATGCTGCCACTATCTGAAATGGTTGAGTTACAAACAGGTGAGAAGCAAAGATTCCTTAAAATCTACCAATACTGCTCACCTCGTACAGCCATGACTATGATTGATCATTCAGATGCATTCTCAGCGTACTTACCTTGTCGACTAGCTCTAATCGAAGATCAAGAAGGTCAAAGATGGTTATACACACTTGACATGAACGCAATGATTTATGGCGGTGCACCTCTACCTGACTTCTTATTAGAGAAGGCATTAGAAGTTCAGCGCGTAATTACAGCGATTCAAGTAGGTGGTGCAGAAGGCGACTTCTAAATCATTAGTAACAATCGTTATAAAAACCGCCTATCTAGGCGGTTTTTTTTGCTCTAAAATAAGCCTATGAAAGCAATTTATCATGAGTTAGAATTTAACATTACTTGCATTGATACGCAGCACATGCGCAAGGATTTTGTGGCCGCGTACTTGATAGAGAATAACGGTCGAGCTGCCTTTATAGATACTGGCTGTTATTTATCTGTGCCCACTCTTCTGGCCACTCTAGAGGCTAAAAATATTAGCCGAGAATCAGTTGATTACATTATCCTTACTCACATCCATTTAGATCATGCAGGCGGCGCAGGTGAATTGTTAAAGCATTTGCCAAATGCGAATATTTACGTACATGAGCGTGGCGCACATCACCTGATTGATCCATCTAAATTACGCGCTGGTGTGATTGGTGTATATGGTGAATTATTCTTTAAGCAGTTTTTGGGCGATTTAATTCCTGCACCAAAAGACAGGGTTATCATCAAACAAGAGGGTGATACACTCAGTCTTGGCGGTAGAATTTTAAAATTTATCGATACACCAGGGCATGCCAGACATCATTTATGTATTTGGGATGAAACCTCTCGAGGTATTTTTTCTGGTGATACGCTGGGTGTTAGTTATCGAGAATTTGATACAGAACAAGGTACGTTAATTTTTCCACCCACCACACCAATACAATTTGACCCTGCAGTCTGGATTAATACAATTAACAAGCTAATGGCACTCAAACCAAAAGTGGCTTATTTAACCCATTTCAATCAAATTGAATTTAACCAAGATTCAGCCAAGATGCTCATACAGCATATTAATGGTTTTGTTGATATTGCCAAAGCTCATAAAACGAGCGATAATCGCCATAAAGCTATTAAGGAGTCGCTACTAAGCTATCTACTTGATATTGCCACTAAGCATGGTGTGGCACTTGATGAGGTAAGGCAAATCAAACTATTTAAAGGTGACTTAGAGATATGCGCCCAAGGCCTAGGTGTTTGGCTAGATCAAGATGGTTAATGCAAGACTTGAACTTGCCAAAGTTTTTACCAGTAAGAACAACAATAATCAGTTACTTCTTTAACGTTTAATTTAAAGCTAGCGTTTTTAGGTACTTCAAAAGAAGTGCCTTTAGTGTATGTTTGCCATTCACTAGCACCAGGAAGCAAGACATCCATCTCACCTGCTTGAATTTCCATTAGCTCATTATCATCTGTACCAAATTCATATTCACCCGGCATCATAATGCCAAGTGTCTTTTTACTGCCATCGGCAAAATTCACAACACGTGAAGTTACCTTGCCGTCAAAATAAATATTTGCTTCTTTTACAACCGTCACATTTTCAAAATTTGACATAATTTCTCCTTAATCGGCTTGATCTAAAACGTACTGTGTTAACAATGGTACAGGGCGCCCTGTTGCGCCTTTTTTAGCGCCACTTACCCAAGCCGTACCCGCGATGTCTAAATGCGCCCAACGGTAACCTTGAGTATATCGTGCTAAGAAACATGCTGCTGTCACTGTACCGGCTTCACGCCCACCAATATTACCCATATCAGCAAAATTTGACTTTAACAATTCATCATATTCATCGTCAAGCGGCAACTGCCAAGCGCTATCTAATGAAGTTCTACCTGCAGCTAGTAAGTCATCAGCCAAATCTTGATCGTTCGCCATCAAGCCGCAATGATGCTTTCCTAGTGCAACAATCACTGCACCGGTTAAGGTTGCTGTATCGATCACTACTTCAGGATTAAATTTTTCAACATAAGTTAGTGCATCACACAAAATCAAACGCCCTTCAGCATCCGTATTTAAAATTTCAATGGTTTGGCCTGACATGCTTGTTACTACATCACCTGGTTTTGAAGCGTTGTGAGCTGGCATATTTTCAACTGTTGGCACTACGATGGTTAAATTGACCTTTGGTTGTAATTGTGCAATTGTACGCATAGCACCCAATACCGAGGCAGCGCCACACATGTCATATTTCATTTCATCCATACCTGCGCCAGGTTTAAGTGAAATTCCACCACTATCAAACGTAACACCTTTGCCCACTAATACAATTGGCTTAGCATTGCTGTTACCTTTGTAGCTTAAGCTGATTAACTTTGGTGGCTCAATAGAGCCCTTAGATACAGATAACAATGAACCCATACCCAATTTAGCCATATCTGCCTCTTCTAGTACTTCACATTCCAAATTAAACTCTTTAGCTAAATCTTGTGCTGTTTGCGCCAAATAAGTTGGTGTGCAAATATTAGAAGGCAAATCACCTAAATGACGTGCTAATGACATACCATCAGCAATTGCTTGGCCTTTTAGCACTTCATGGACATCATCTTGGCTAGATTGAATGGTAATACTTTCAATTGATTCATCTTTTTTGTCCACGCCAACTTGTTGGATTTCATAATTAGCATTTTGCAATACTCTAGCTGCCATTCTATGTGACCAATTTTCATCAAAGTCATCAATGTCAAGCGCCTCAATCATGACACTTTTTGATTTGATCGTATTTAGCACGCCACTTGCAGAAGTCAATGCCTTAATATAATTTTTAGCCGTATTAGGCAAGTCACCCATACCTAGCACTACCACTTGAGTTGCTTTAAATCCATCAACCAAATTTAAAAGCAGCGTAGTACCTGGCTTTGATTCAAAATTGTTCAGCTCAATTAGTTGCTGAGTATTCGAGTCGCTAACGGCTACTTCTGAGTTGGTAAAAACAACCACGCAGTCGCCATCAAAATTTTGAATCGGTGTATCAATTAATGAAAATTTCATTATCTTATCCATTGAAAAATATAATCCCGATATTCTACCTAAAAAGGTAAAATTTATTCATTTATCACTTCAATCTTTTCTCATGATTAAGACGCTATTTATCACTATCGCTTTACTTTCTGCCAATTCTTTTGCAGATAAAGCTCAAATTATTAATAATTTAGAAAAATTCTTCGGCCAAATTGACGCTGAAGATATCAACAAAACACCTTTCAAGGGTGTCTATGAAGTCACTACTTACAATCCAATTGATTCAATGCTGGTGTCAGAAGATGGGCGCTTTCTTATTCAAGGCGATGTGGTTGATTTAAGCATTCGTCAAGTCATGGGTGTTAGTGATAAAGTTAAACAACTTAAACAATCACTCATTGATACTATTAATGATGTTGATAAAATCATCTATCCCGCCAATGATGAAAAATACATTGTTCATGTATTTACCGATGTCGACTGCCCATATTGTAAAAAACTTCACCGTGAAATAGACAGTATGAATGATTTAGGTATAAGTGTGAAATATCTAGCATCACCTTTAGCCTCACTACACCCAACTGCACAAGGAAAAATGCAAAAGATTTGGTGCGCCGATGATCGTAATCAAGCCATGGATAATTACAATATTGATCGCAGTATTCCTGATGTAGAAAGATGCAAAAATCCAGTATTTAAGCAACTGAAAATCTCTCAGCAATTAAGTGTAACTGGCACACCAGCAATTTTCTTGTCTGATGGCACACACCTGCCAGGCTATTTGCCTGCTGAAAAATTATTAACAAAAATCCAAACTACACTTGGCAACTAATAACGCTAGGCTTGTAGCCTTAGACGCAATTTGCTCTGTTGTTCTTGATAAAAAATCTTTATCTGCATTTGTATATCCAGAGCAAGATGATGCATTTGCTAAATCCATGGTTTTTGGCACGATACGTTTTTATCATCAACTCAATGACATTGTTACCAATCTACTTGAGCATTCATTAAAAAAAGAAGATCTTGATATTCATTGTCTAATGCTATTAGGTGCTTATCAAATCCTGCATTCTAATGTAGCCAGCCATGCCAGTATTTTTGAAACAGTCAATGTCGCTGTAGATCTGAACAAAGACTGGGCAAAGGGTTTGGTTAATGCCATCTTAAGACAAATAGATAGAAACAAAGATAAGTTATTGGCGCAAACGCATTATTCGCATCCAACTTGGATGGTTAAAAAAATAAAACAAAATTATCCAAGTGATTTTGAACAAATTTTCAACCAGAATAACACTCAAGCGCCGATGACAATTCGCGTTCATCCAAAATATTCAACGCAAGATTATCAGCAATTGCTAAATCAAGTAGCTATTAACAGTAAGCTTTTAGAGGTTGCTCCACAAGCCTTGGTATTAGATAAGCCCACGAGTGTTTATGATTTGCCTGATTTTGAAACAGGGTCTTGCTATATTCAGGATGCATCTGCGCAATTATCTGCACCCTTGTTAGAGCCAAAGGATAGTGATTTAATTCTTGATGCATGTAGTGCGCCAGGTGGCAAAACCACTCATTTATCTGAACTTGCGCCAAACGCAAAAATTATCGCTCTTGATAGTGATGAAACACGCCTAGAGCGAGTCGTGCAAAATGCACAACGCTTTAATATTAACAATATTGAAATTATTCAAGGCGAAGCACAGCGTCAAGATTGGTGGGATAACAAACCATTTGATAAAATACTGCTTGATGCGCCTTGTTCAGCAACCGGTGTAATTCGTAGACACCCTGATATCAAACTATTAAGAAAGCCCAAAGATATTACCGCCTTGGTAGCTTTGCAAGCTGAGATTTTAGACAACTTATGGCAAATGTTAAAACCTGGCGGTATTCTGCTCTACTCAACTTGCTAACGAACTTCAGATTGCTGATTTTCTCTACAATCACGATGATGCTAGCGAAATAAAAATTGATCTAGATTGGGGTATTAAAACAGTCATTGGAAGGCAACAACTGCCAAGCCACGATTTTGATGGATTTTATTACGCAAAGCTTATTAAACAAGCATAAGATTGCTTTTGCGCTTATTAACATAATAAGCGCATTTTTTACAATCTTAAGGGAAGAATATGAAAAAAAATACTACTAAGTATTGCAACACTTCTGTTTGTTTTTAGTGCGCAAGCAGCCAATCCAAAATACGTTATTCAAATCAGTACTGACGATTCGCGTACACAAAAAATTGTACTAAACAATGAAGCTAATTTACAAAAATACTATGGTGCAGATAACGTTATTGTCGAGATTGTGGCTTATAGCCCAGGCTTAGGAATTTTAATGCCTAAAAACAAGAATGCATCTCGTGTTGGTGAATTACAACAACAAGGTTATTCGTACATCTGTCCTTAAGATAGAATTCATGCAATAAAAAAGGCGCTTAAAGCGCCTTTTTTATTGAGTTATTTTTCTAGTGCAATATCAAGCACTTCATCGATCCACTTAACCTTAATCACGTTCAGCTTACCTTTAATCTTCTCAGGCACTTCAGAAAGCTCACGTTCATTGTCATCAGGGATGATCACGGTTTTAATACCGCCACGCAATGCAGCGAGCATCTTCTCTTTAAGGCCGCCAATTGGAGTTACCTCACCTCGAAGTGTAATCTCACCTGTCATGGCAACATCTGCTTTCACCTTGCGTCCTGTTAGTACAGAAACTAGCGCGGTACACATCGCTGCACCTGCACTTGGGCCATCTTTAGGGGTAGATCCATCTGGCACATGAATATGAATATCAAGCTTCTCTTGGAAGTCATTCGCAATATTAAGCTCTTTGGCACGCGTACGCACCACACTCATAGCAGCTTGAATTGATTCTTTCATCACATCACCCAACTGACCAGTGTAGTTAAGCTTGCCTTTGCCTTTATAAGCTGCCGCTTCAATGGTTAATAAGTCGCCACCTACTGATGTCCAAGCAAGCCCTGTCACTTCGCCAACTTGGTTATTTTCTTCAGCTAATCCAAAGCGGAATTTTTTAATACCTAAGTATTTTTCTAAATTTTTGTCTGAAATAGTAGCTTTGGTCTTGCGCTTCTTTAAAACCACCTCTTTCACTACTTTACGGCAAATGGTACTGATAGTTCTATTTAAACCACGCACACCTGCTTCACGCGTGTAATAACGAATGATGTCTAATATTGCCGAATCTTTAAAGCTAATTTCACTTGACTTGACGCCATTATCTTTCATTGCTTGTTTGATTAAATGACGCTTGGCAATTTGCAATTTTTCATCTTCTGTGTAACCAGACAATTCAATAATTTCCATTCGATCAAGTAAAGGCTGTGGCAAATCAAGTGAGTTAGCCGTAGCTACAAACATTACTTGAGACAAATCATAATCCACTTCTAAATAATGATCGTTAAACGTATGATTTTGCTCGGGATCTAACACCTCTAGCATTGCTGAAGACGGATCACCACGATAATCAGAAGCCATTTTTTCAATTTCATCCAGCAAAAATAAAGGGTTCTTAACTTTAATTTTTTGCATTTTTTGCACAATGGAGCCAGGCATGGCGCCAATGTAAGTGCGTCTGTGGCCACGAATTTCTGCTTCATCGCGCACACCACCTAAAGCCATACGCACATATTTACGATTAACCGCTTTGGCAATAGACTCGCCCAATGATGTTTTACCCACGCCTGGAGGGCCAACTAAGCACAAAATATTTGCCTTATTGTGTGTCACACGGGTTTGTATCGCTAAATGCTCTAAGATGCGTTCTTTAACTTTATCCAAGCCATAATGATCGTCATCAAGAATTTTTTGAGCCTTTTTAAGATCTTTATTGATGATGGTTTTCTTCTTCCAAGGCACATCACATAAATTTTCAATATAAGTACGAATAATTGAAGCATCTGATGATTGTGAAGACATACGCGATAATTTCTTTAATTCGCTTTGTGCTTTTTCTTTAGCCGCTTTGGGCATCTTAGCTTTGTTAATACTTAACTGTAAATCTTCAATTTCATTTTCGTCTTCTGCTTGGCCCAATTCTTTTTGAATTGACTTCATCTGCTCATTCAGATAATAATCGCGCTGATTAGATTCCATCTGCTTACGAACGCGTGATTGAATCTTGTGTTCAGTATCAAGCACTTCAATTTCACTTTGAATAACAGTTAGGATTTTGTCTAATCTATCCTGAGCACTCTCACCACCTAATAAAGTTTGTTTTTCTGATACTTTAAGTGATAAATTAGCAATAATAACATCACTAAAACGCTCAACATCATTGACATCTTTAAGCATTTTCAAGACTTCTTCTGGAATCTTTTTATTGAGCTTAATGTATTTTTCAAAACTGCTTAAAGCTAGCCTCATCATCGCTTCGACTTCAGTTTTATTTTCAGTCGATAAAGATAACTCACTTAGTTGTACTTCGCTATAGTCGTCCAGCTCAATAATTGCCTCAACCTTAGCGCGCTTAACACCCTCTACTAAGACCTTGATTGTGCCATCTGGCAGCTTTAGCATTTGTAAAATAGTTGCCAAAGTACCAACCTCATGAAGGTCGCCGTACTCTGGATTTTCAACTTTATCGTCTTTTTGAGTAACTAGAAAGATGTATTTATTGGTGCCCATTGATTGGGTGATAGCATTGATAGATGTTTCTCTGCCAACAAATAATGGCATAACTGTATGTGGGAATACCACCACATCTCGAAGCGGCAATAATGGAACATTTTGAGTGCTTAGATCAATTTTTTCTATTTCGGGCTTTGTTCCCATAACAACTTAACACCTTTTTTGTTTAATAATTTAGATAGATAGTGATGGGTGACGTTAATTTCAAGTATCCAACGACCAAAATCATCCACCTTTTCGTTGTGGATATAGCCGATACTATGAATTTCACTTCTAATATAGGCGCTCATCACATCAAGTTCTATCTTTGCACGCGTCATCATACCACTCAGCTGCTCTGCTAATGCCAGATATAACAAATCAATACCCTCGCCTGTCTTACTAGAGATCCAGACACGATAGACTCTGCCAGATTCGTCTCTATCTAGGCGTGGTTCAAAATTTTTGATACAGTCTATTTTATTCATCACTAAGATAGTTGGAATTTTACTAGCGCCAATCTCGTTGACAATCTCTTCTACTTGGCCAATTTTTTCAACATTGTATTCGTCAGCTGCATCCACAATATGTAGTAGCACGTTAGAACGCTTTGTTTCCTCTAGCGTGGATTTAAAAGCATCAACTAGGTCATGAGGTAAGTCTTGAATAAAACCTACTGTATCGGCAATAACGGCCTCGCCTGAGGCTGGCAATATAACTCGTCGAATAGTTGAATCTAGTGTGGCAAAGAGTTGATCGTGTGCAAATACGCCTGCATCAGTCAGAGTGTTAAACAAAGTCGACTTTCCAGCATTGGTATAACCCGCCAATGCAATCATTGGTAGTTCATTTTTAACTCGTGATTTTCGGCCTAAATCACGCTGCTTGTGTACCTTGTCTAATCGTTTGGTAATATTTTTAATACGTACAGCGATCAATCGCTTGTCTGTTTCTAGCTGTGTCTCACCTGGACCACGCATACCAATACCACCTTTTTGGCGCTCTAGATGCGTCCAACCACGTACCAAGCGAGTTGATAGATGGCGAAGTTGAGCTAGCTCAACTTGCAGCTTTCCTTCAAAAGAATTTGCTCGCAATGCAAAAATATCAAGGATAAG
>LWDU01042518.1_pt1 | contig 21267 bp, 20 predicted proteins | sample 727161 | NCBI WGS metagenome assembly LWDU01 (sample SAMN04566230, study PRJNA314399) | hydrothermal vent metagenome | isolation source: deep sea hydrothermal plume seawater | place: Mexico: Gulf of California, Guaymas Basin | collected 2004-07-11
GCCCAGGAGGCCAAGGATTACGGACTGGTCGATCAAGTCATCGATACCTTGAAGCCGGTCGGCGAGAGTTCCTGAAGCGGGTGATCAGCGATGTCAGATACAAACCAGAGTTCAGGGTCCAATAGCGGACCTCCGACAGGCTCCGACCGCTGCAGTTTCTGCGGCAAGGTGTCGAATGAGGTGGCACGGTTGATCGCCGGGCCTCCAGGGGTTTGCATCTGTAACGAATGCGTGGATCTTTGCTACACCATCATCTCTGAGAACACATCGACGCCCGGTTCTGAGCAAAAGCCTCGTACCCTTGCCGATGTCCCGAGTCCCAGGGAACTCTACGATGAGTTGCAGGACTGGGTGATCGGGCAAGAGAATGCCAAGCGCACCCTGGCGGTGGCGGTTCACCTTCATTTCAGAAGACTGGTTCATCTCGATTCAAAAATAGAGGCCAAGCGCGATGGTGGCAAAGAAGCCAGCAGAGACGGACCCAAATCGGATGATGAAGTGCAGATCGAGAAGTCAAACATCCTGCTGATCGGCCCGACCGGAAGCGGTAAGACGTTGATGGCCCGGACCCTCGCCCGCGTGCTCGATGTGCCCTTCGCCATCGGCGACGCGACCACTCTGACCGAGGCGGGATATGTCGGAGAAGATGTCGAAAATCTTCTTCTCAAGCTGGTGATGGCTGCCGATTACGATATCGAGAAGGCCCAGCGCGGAATCATCTTTATCGATGAAGTCGACAAGATCGGCAAGGCGACCCAAAACGTCTCGATCACCCGCGATGTGTCGGGCGAAGGTGTTCAACAAGCACTGCTCAAGATCCTCGAGGGAACGGTAGCCAATATTCCGCCGCAGGGTGGCCGGAAGCACCCGGAGCAGCAGTACATCCAGCTCGACACCACTAACATCTTGTTCATCTGTGGTGGCGCCTTTGATGGCATGCCGGAGATCATCGCCGAACGTCTCAACGCCAAGAAGGTTGGGTTCCGTAGCGAAGAGGGAGCCAGGTCGAGTGATCGCGACGCAATCGATCTCGAGGATCTACACGAACGGTCTCGATTGTTTCAGCATGTCGAGGTGCAGGATCTGCTTCGTTTCGGAATGATTCCTGAATTTGTCGGTAGGTTGCCGGTGGTGACTGCCCTTCAGCCGCTCGATGACGACGACCTGGTGCGGGTGCTGACCGAACCTCGCAATTCGCTGGTGCGGCAGTACCAGGAGTTCTTCCGCATGGAACAAGGCGATCTGGAGTTCACCCCGGAGGCACTTCGGGCAGTGGCTTCATTGGCGCGCAAGCGCGGTACCGGCGCACGTGGGTTGCGCTCGGTGATCGAGGACCTGATGCGAGATATCATCTTCGAGGCGGGCGGGACCCTCCTGAAGGACCTGAAGGTGGTGGTGGAGGAGGAGCGGGTGCTGGGGTTGACCCAAGATTCGCTGCCAACCCCGGTCGAAAAGGCATCCGATCAGCAAGCTGCGAAAAGCACTGCCGAAGTACTGCCCCGGGTCGACTCCGATGATGAGGCTCCCGACGATTCAGGCGAGACTGCAGCCCATCTGGTTTCTGGTCGCTGATCATTGACTTTTGGATCGTCGATTTTCATTCATGGCCGGCAGCGGTTCAGGATGAGTCTTGATTCTTGTGGCCGAGGATTCGCCACGGCTGCACCATCCGCTTCTTACCCTTCAGTGGTGTTTCCGGCAACTGCTCCAGTTCGAAGAGGTCGATGCACTCGCGAGCCGTATCGGGGCCGACCACCACTTCTCCCGCAGCGGCGACCTGTGATTCAAGCCGACTGGCGATGTTGACGGTGTCTCCGATGACGGTGTAGTCGCTGCGCTGGATCGAACCGATATCGCCCACCACTGCCAGGCCCGAGTTGATCCCGATTCTCATATTCAGTGGCGGCCATTCCGGATGCATCGCTGCGACCTGTTGGATCCTCGATTGCATCGCAAGTCCGGAACGGACCGCGCGGACAGCATGGTCGGGTTGTTTCTCCGGTGCTCCGAAGAATGCGATGAGTGCATCCCCGACGTACTTGTCGAGGGTTCCGTCCTCCTTGAAGATTTCATCGGTGAGTTCTTCAAAAAGGGTATTGAGGAGATCCACGACCTCTCTCGGCGACAGGTTTTCCGAGATGGTGGTGAATCCGACCATGTCTGCAAACAGAACCGAGATTTCTGTTTCTTTCGAACCCAGTTGCGCTTTTCCAGCGAGAACACGTTCGACCACATTGGGCGATAAGCGGCAGGAGAGATCCTTGCGTCGCCGCTTCTCTTCTTCTACGGCATGTTGCAGACGGAATTGCTCGAGCGCACTGGAGGCCATCAAGGCCAGGGCGCAGATGACATCGAGGTGATCTTTACCGAGGCGTTTCTTCGACATGACGCAGTCGACATAGAGGATTCCCACCACCTCACCTTCGTGTAATAGCGGCGCGCACATGGCCGATTGAATTTGCATCTGGATGATGCTCTGGGCTGCGGCGAGATCTGACATCATGTCAGTATCCTGGATCAGCACCGCGCGACGTTCGTTCAGCACTTGTTTGGCGATGGTGCTGGACAGTTGCATCGGACCCTCGGAGTCGATGCCCTCACGCGATCTGGAGGCGCAGGGAATCAGCGATTCGCCCTCGACCAGGCTGAGAAAACCACGATCCACTGGCAAGGATCGAAGAGCCAGGTCGATCGCTCCCTGTGCGACCTCCACCAGGTTTGATCGGGTCAGGAGCGTCTCGGCTGCATTCTTGAACAGGTCGAGGGCCACCCCGAGGCCAATACTTGATGATCCACTGGCATCGGACACCGGATGGGATTCCAGCTGCTTCTCGAAATCATCGATGATCTGCGAATCGAGTACTCCCTGGCCGGGAAGATCGTGATCGATCTGGATGTTGAACACCGACCCTGTGGAGCCTTCGACCAGCACCGAGATGCTTCCGAGCTGCAGGACCATCCCCTCACGCAGGGGCATGGCGGTGATTCCCATGTTGCCGACCTGGACACCATTGCGGCTGTCGAGATCCTCGATCAACAGCACCCCATCTTTTTCATAGATGCGGGCATGGTTCCTCGAGATGGTGTCATCCTGAATGTAAACATCGCAGCTGGAGGATCTGCCGATGACCATCGGAAACGATGTCAGGGAGACCTCCTGGTCGCCCTTGAGGTCTCGAAAGCGCAAAATCAGAGAGGTTGGAGTCGTCAGGGACATCGGTTGGAGGACCTTTCCTGCCCGATGATAGGGGTTCAGGACGATCCAGGCCACCCAGCGCCATCCGCTCCAGGCCCTCCAGATCAGACTGATTCTTGGCTTCCCTTGCAGCCAGGCCCGCCGATTCGTACGATTTCAGATCACAGCCGACACGGATCTGCCCGACGGGCCGGTTCGGCGGTGGCGAGATCTGACCTGTGGGACCCCGGGCCCTGAGGCTGCATGCGCAGCCGGCTTCGGGATATCCAGGCGGGCGGACTGTTGAAGACCGGAGAAGATACGATGAAAAAGAAGATTCACCCCGACAACTATCGCGAAGTGGTCTTTCAGGACTTCAACGCAGACTTTTCCTTCCTCACGCGTTCTTCGGTAAAAACCACCGAAACGATTCAGTGGGAAGACGGCAAGGAATACCCGCTTTTCAAGCTCGATATCTCGAGCGCCTCGCACCCCTTCTACACCGGCAAGCAGACCTTCGTCGATACCGCTGGGCGCGTCGAGAAGTTCAAGCAGCGCTTTGACTGGGAAAAGGGCAAGGCTGCCGAGGTGATCGACCAGGCGGAGGAACAGCGCACCGAGAAGCATCGTAAACAACTCGAAAAAGAAGAGGCGACTCGCAAGGAAGCAGCGGAACGTAAGTCCGCTCGTGAGGATCGTCGTCGGAAGATCCTCGACAGCAAGAAGAAGAAGGCCAAGGAGCAAGCCGAGGCCAAAGCCGCCGAAGAAGCGGCCGCTGCTGCCGAAGCACCTGCTGCCGAAGCACCTGCTGCCGAAGCGCCTGCTGCCGAAGCGCCTGCTGCCGAAGCACCTGCTGCCGAAGCGCCTGCTGCTGAAGCGCCTGCTGCCGATGATGCCGCGGCAGAAAAACCGGCGGATACAGATTCCTAAAGTGTCGATGTTGGAGGGCCGGTGAGGGCGAGTTTGCCCTCTCCGGCCCTCCTTTTCATCGTAAACGCCAGTACTTTGGGCCGATTCGGCCCGTCAGAGGTAACTACCATGTGTGCAGTTGAAAAAGACACCGCCGAGTTTCTCGAAAAACCCATCGAGGGTCGTCTTTCCGATCGGTTATCTGCGATGGATCTACGCTTCCAGGAACTCGAGCAACTGATCGGGGATCCCGATCAGCAGGCGAACGGCTCGAAGTTTCAGGAGATCTTACGGGAGCACGGAAGTCTGTCTCCGATGATTCAGCTCCATCGAAAATACCTCGCTTGCCTCGTCGATCTGGAAGAGGCCAATGAAATCATCGCCAGCGGCTTGGATCTGGAGCTAAAAGAGCTGGCCGAGATGGAGCTCGACGAGTTGCAACAAGCGACCAAGGCGAGCGCACGGGCGATCCGCATGGCGATCCTCGATCAACAGGTCGAAGGAGGGGATGATTGCGTCCTCGAGATTCGAGCCGGGGCTGGCGGCGATGAGGCGGCGCTCTTTGCCACGGATGTCTTCAAGATGTACACACTCTACGCCGAGAAGAAGCGCTGGAAGATCGAGATCCTCAGTGAGAGCGAAACGGCTCTCGGGGGATACAAGGACATCACCTTTGCCGTCCGAGGAAAGGGTGCCTTCGAGCGACTCTGTTTCGAGTCGGGCGGGCATCGAGTGCAACGAGTGCCATCGACCGAAGCCCAGGGCCGAATTCATACCTCGGCGATCACGGTGGCGGTGATGCAGGAGGCGCAGGAGGAGGAGATTCTGGTCGAGGAGAGTGATCTTCGCATCGATACCTTCTGCGCGTCGGGCCCCGGCGGGCAATCGGTCAACAAGACCTCCAGTGCGGTCAGGATCACCCACATCCCGACTGGAGTTGTGGTATCGATGCAGGATGAGAAGTCGCAACACCGCAATCGCGACAAGGCGATGCGTTTGCTCAAGACTCGCCTGAAGGAAGCGCAGGATCGCCAGAAGCAACAGGAAGAGGACGCCCTGCGTCGTTCCCTGATCGGCAGTGGGGATCGTAGTGATCGAATCCGGACCTATAACTTCCCGCAAAACCGCATCAGCGACCATCGCATCAACTGCACCCTTTATAATCTCGATCGGTTTCTGACCGGGGAGATCGATGAGTTGCTCGACCAGCTAGAAGCCCATGACCGCGAAGAGCGGGTTCAGGGGCTCTGAGATGGGCGGCACCGTCTCTTCCCTCGATCTGCTGCGACAGGGCAGTCTACTCTTACCTCACTCCGACGCCCCGCAGCTCGACGCACGATGGATCCTCGCCCATGTGCTGAATCTCGACCATCGAGACTCGAAGCTGCGTGTGGATTGCTGGTTGACGGCGGATCAGGCCGAGCAGTTCATGGAACTGACCGATCGACGAGCCAGCGGCGAGCCGCTCGCCTACATCCTCGGGGAGTGGGAGTTTTTCGGCTACACATTGGAGGTCAATTCAGCGGTACTGGTACCACGCCCCGAGACGGAATTGCTGGTCGAATGGGCGCTGGAGTTGCTGAAAGGAAGACGCGATCCCCGCATCGTCGAGGTGGGTGTCGGTTCCGCAGCGCTGATGATCGCGCTGGCGCATCAACGCCCCGATCTGACCGCCATCGCTGTCGATCTGTCGGTTCCGGCGCTCGAGGTCGCAAAGCGTAACCTGCAGCGTCATCAGCTGCTCGACCGGATTGAACTGGTGCAGGGCCACCTGCTGGAGCCGATCGTTGGCCGCCACGACCTGATCATCTCGAATCCGCCATACATCGTCGAGGGGGATCCACTACTGTGCGTCGATGTGGCCAGGTATCAACCCAAAGCAGCCCTCATCGACAACCTCGATGGGGATGGAATCGGATTTCATCGGGCTCTGATCGACCACTTTCCCGAGTACTCCACTGCGACCGGGTCGCTCCTGATGGAGTGTGGTGAGGGACAGGTGCCCGCCATCCAGCGTTACGCCAGCGAGTGTGGAAGGCGGTCGTCTTCCCGGAAGGACCTGGCCGGGATCCCGCGAGCGGTTCATGTCGAGATGGACCCGGCAGGATGATCGGGAACCACTCTTGTTTGTTGCGGCGTTGACACCCTGATCCCATGCAGCACAATCGGGATCATGCCGTCGCTGCCAGAAAGGCACCATCTTGGACAAATTCGTCATTCACGGAGGCCGCAAGCTCAACGGTTCTGTCAGAATCTCTGGCTCGAAAAATGGCTCCCTTCCGGTGCTCTTCTCGACCTTGCTTTCGGATGGACCGATACATCTGAGCAATATTCCGACGGAACTGCGCGATATCCGTCTTTCGCTGGAGATCCTTCAATCGCTGGGTGCCGAGTACCAGATCCATCCGGACGGCTCGGTAAAACTAGAGGTGACCGACTCCGCTTCGACCACCGCCGACTACGAGCAGGTCAGCAAGATGCGCGCTTCCATCTGCTGTCTTGGACCGCTTCTGGCTCGTCGCGGGGAGGCGAGAGTTTCTCTGCCTGGCGGCTGTAGTATCGGCGACCGACCGGTCGAGTTGCATACCCGAGGGATGGAAGCACTCGGAGCAGAAGTGCGGATCGAGAGTGGTTACGTGGTGGCCAAGGCGCCGCGTCTCCGGGGCAATACGGTCTACCTGTCGGGCCCGATGGGGCCGACGGTACTGGGGACCCAGAATGTCATGATGGCTGCCGCCGGTGCCGAAGGCGTGACCGTCATCGAGGGTGCCGCTTGTGAACCGGAAGTCCAGGCGACCGCCGGTTTCCTGCGAGCCATCGGGATTGTGATCGAGGGTGATGGTACCCCGGTGATACGTATCGAGGGACATGGCCGTCTCGGAGGAGACTCCTGTCTCGCGGGATGTGATTACGAAATTCCACCCGATCGCATCGAGACCGGCACTTACTTGCTGGCTGGAGCCATCGCTGGCGGCGAAGTTGTGGTTGAAGGTTGCCGACCATCGGAGAACAGTGCGCTGCTCCACCTGCTCGAGCGCATCGGAGTCCCGGTGGAGGTGGGAGAGTCGACCTTGACGGTTCGTGGAGTGGAATCGGTGAATCCGGTCGACATTGCGATGCTACCCTATCCGGCGTTTCCTACCGATCTTCAGGGGCCGTTGATGGCACTGATGTGCCTGGGTCGAGGAGTCAGTCTGATCACCGACAAGGTGTTCCCCGATCGATTCAACCACCTGTCGGAGTTGAGGCGTTTTGGCGCCAGAATCCGCAAGGAAGGCCCATCTGCCATCATCGAAGGAGGGGCTCCCTTGTCGGGAGCGACGGTGATGGCCAGCGACCTGCGTGCGAGCGCCTGCTTGGTTCTTGCGGGACTGGTCGCCGAGGGGCGTACCGAAGTGACCCGCATCTATCATCTGGAACGTGGTTACGAGCGGATGGAGCAGAAGCTCGGTCAACTCGGCGCCGACGTGGAAAAGATCGACGACAAGATGGCCGAAAAGATCGACGACCGAGAAATGGCCCGGGGCTAAACGATGCTTGAAGGACTCACTCGAAGATTTACCGATATCGTTGCCGGCCTACGCGGTAGCAAGATCACCGAAGCCACGATGAAGGAGACGGGTCGAGAGATCCGGCGAGCCTTGCTCGAGGCGGATGCCGCCCTGCCCGTGGTGAAGGACTTCGAGAAGCGGGTCCGGGAAAAGGCCCTCGGTGCGGTGGTGATCGAGGGCGTCGATGCGGGTCAGATGCTGACCAAGATCGTGCAGGATGAATTGACCGACCTGATGGGTCCGGTCGATCACGAGTTTTCCTGGCGTTCTGGTGGGCCGACCGTGGTGTTGCTGTCGGGTCTTCAGGGTAGCGGAAAAACCACCACCTGCGCAAAGCTCGCCATGTATCTTCGTGACCGCAAGAAACGAAAGCCGATGATGGTGGCGGCAGACCTGCAGAGGCCCGCAGCGATCGAACAGTTGAAGGTTCTGGGTCAGCAAGTGGGAGTGCCGGTGTTTCATCAGCCGGGCCTGACCCCTCCACAGGTGTGCAAGGCAGCACTCGAGGAGGCCAAGAAGCTCAAGTGCGACGTGGTGCTGCTCGATACCGCTGGTCGCCTCCATATCGATGACGACCTGATGGGGGAGCTGAAGCAAATCGCCAGCAAGACCTCTCCTGACGAGGTGTTCTTCGTTTGCGATGCGATGACGGGCCAAGATGCGGTGAAGTCCGCAGAGGCTTTCTCTCAATCGATTTCTCTGACCGGAGTGATTCTCACCAAGCTTGATGGAGATGCCCGCGGTGGCGCGGCGCTTTCGGTCAAGGCGATCACCGGAAAACCGATCAAGTTCATCGGAGTGGGTGAAAAGCTCGACCGGCTTGAAGAATTCCATCCAGATCGGATGGCCTCCAGAATTCTTGGCATGGGAGACGTGGTCGGCCTGGTCGATCGCGCCCAGCAGGTGATCGATGAGGATGAACAAGTTGCGATGCAGGAAAAGATGCTCGCGGCCAAATTTGATCTCGAAGACTTCCTCTCACAACTGCGCCAGATCAAGAAGATGGGTAGCTTGAAGGATCTGTTGAGTCATCTTCCTGGGCTGGGAGGCCGTGTCGACGAACTGGATGTCAAGGGCGATGAAATTCAGGTGGTCGAGAGTGTCATCCAGTCGATGACCAAGAAGGAGCGACAGCGACCAGAAATCATCAACACCAGCCGGCGCCGCAGGATCGCTGCCGGCGCCGGTCGGACCCTCGAGGATGTCACCGGACTGCTTCGCCAGTTCAAGCAGATGCAGGGGATGATGGAGCAGATGAAAAAGCACCAGGGTCTGTTCGGCAAGATGAAGGGAATGCGCGAGATGAAGGATGCGCTCGCCGGAGGCGAGGGGGATCCCACCGCGATGGTTCCGGGGGGATTGCCTCCTGGTATGATGCCACCAGGGCTGGCTCCCCCCTCGGGTCCAGGAGGGCCGGGGAAGAAGAGAATCGGCCCCTCTCTCGACGAAAGACGTAAGAAACGCAAGCAGGAGCGCCAGCGGCGCAAGAACTCCCGGCGCAAATAGCCCTTCTGGCGACAAATTGGCCGAATCTGACCGATTAATCCCCGGGCAGTGTTGATGGATCGCGGCCTCCCCTGTAATTTCAGCGTTCCTCTCTGATGGGGGGATTGTCGATCTGGGGCGATCAGCCGGCAGATCTCGTTTTAGAGTTTTGAATTCTCATCCGGGTCAACCCCGGAGTGTACGGGTGGAGAAGATACGCATGGCGGTAGCAATCCGTCTCAAGCGCTGTGGAAGACGCCATCGGCCCTTCTATCGCATCGAGGCCATCGAGAAGAGAAACGCCCGAGGCGGAAGATCTCTCGAAACGGTGGGATGGTACGACCCGATGGTCGACGACGCCCAGAAACGCGTGAAGTTGCACGAGGATCGGATCCAGTACTGGATCGACAAGGGAGCCCGGCCGAGCGACACGGTCACTTCTTTCCTGCGCAAGTCGAACGTGAAGTGGGGAACGCCGGGGCAGAAGAAGAGCCGCAGGGCTCAGCAGCGCGCAAAGAAAAAGAATTCTGGTGGTAGTGCCGCCTGATGGATCTCGTTCGGAGTTGCCGGTGCAGATCGACATCTTGACGATCTTTCCGCACTTCTTCGATCAGTTCCTGCGTCACGGCATGGTGCGGGTGGCCCGTCAGAAAGGCCGTCTCGATGTCCGGATCACGGACCTTCGCGCCTACGCCGAGGATCGACACCGAACTGTCGACGATCGTCCCTACGGGGGTGGACCTGGGATGCTCCTGAAGCCGGAGCCAGTGTTTCGAGCGCTCGATGCGCTAGGACTCACTGCAGGTGCCGCGGCTCCGGAGGGAACGTTACCCCTGTTGATGTGCCCGAGAGGGCAGCAACTGGGGCAACAAGACCTGGAGGAATTTTCCGGCGCTCGCCGCTGGATCATCCTCTGCGGTCGCTATGAGGGATATGACGAGCGTATCGTCGAGGCCTACCCGTGGAGACGGGTGTCATTGGGAGACTACGTTCTCTCCGGTGGCGAGGTTCCGGCGATGGCGATCATCGAGGGCGCTATCCGGCTATTGCCAGGTATCCTCGGCGATGGGGAATCGGCACTGCGCGATTCCTTCAATGAGTGGACCGGGCCGGAGGGTCTGGACCACGCACACTGGACTCGCCCCCCTCAGTATCGGGGGCGAGGGGTTCCGGAGGTGTTGCTCAGTGGCGACCACGGAGCGATCGAGAAGTGGCGACGCGAAAATTCGAAGCAACAGCGCTCGAATCGATGGCAAGCCATGAGGGGTACGAATCCAGAATCGGTGAGCTCGGGTGAACCCGGGGAATCACCAGCGAGAATTACAGATGGGGAAGCCTTCAAAGAGGTCCCGGGAGAAAACGATGTCGAACAAGATCAGTGAATTCGAGAAGGACAAGGTCAGGGAAGAAGCTCTCGCGGAGTTCCACGTGGGAGATACCATCGATGTCCACGTGAGAATTGTCGAGGGTGAAAAGCAGCGAGTCCAGATCTTCAACGGGACGGTGATTGGCCGCAAGAAGCGGGGTAGCCGTTCTGCGTTCACGGTTCGAAGAATCGTGGCCGGCGAAGGAGTCGAACGTACCTTCCCCCTGCATTCTCCCTGGATCGAAAAGATCGAGGTGAAGAGGCTTGGGCGAGTGCGTCGAGCCAAGTTGTACTACCTCAGGGAGCGGATAGGAAAAGCGACCAAGGTGCGCGAGAAGGTCGCCCTTCGACGTAAGGGGTAATACTGCACCCCACAGGGATGGAGGATGCACTCCTTTGGCCCGAAGAGAATCGAGAAAATCCCCTCCGAGTGGCCGCTTTCGGCGCTCGGGGGGGATTTTTCTTTCGCCGTCCGGTTCCGGACGATGGGCAGAGCGCTGGGTCCGCTGCATCCTGAGACTCCGTGGCTGGAGGATCCTCGGGAGCAATGTGCGAACCCCTTTTTGCGAGATCGACCTGCTCGCCGTCGAGGGCAAGACGCTGGTTCTGGTCGAGGTCAAGTTCCGCCGCCAACGTCCGCAGTCACGCCCCCTCTCCCACCGGCAAGCGGACCGACTCAGAAGAGGTGCACTGTGGTTGAATGCTCGCCGTAGTGGTCACGATGGGGTCAGGATTGATCTGGTCGAGGTGTATCCTGGCGGTGGGTGGCCGATCTGGCGCATCGAACATCTGCGAGCGGCGGTGGTGGATGGACCAGAGCTGTTTTGAAGAATGTTCCTTTCCACGGCAGCGGGAGCGTGGAAAATGACAGACGATCGGGACCCGTACGCCGACGGATGACACCCTTGAACAGGAGCCCCATCATGTCCGAGAAGCGCTATTGTGTGCCACTCCTCGATGACAGCTGGAAGAGATATTTTGCCCCCGATGATTCCTCCTATTTACTGGAGCGAATGGGCCAGGGGAGAATCCGTCGACTGTGGAGATGGTTCGAGTCGGAAGAAGGACTCTCTGGCGGGATAACGTTGGCTCAAAACGCCCCCGTGTTTGACCTGCTGCTCGATCGTCTGTGCGAGGAACTGAGGGCCGCGGATCCAGAATCTGAAGGTGACCCACTTTCGCCACCGGCTCTGCTGTCGGGGCCGGACTGGGCGCATGCTCTCTTTGGCACCGGATTGATGTTTGGTTGCCGCTGGAGAAACCATTTCGGTCAGGGTCCATTCGAGCGGGCGCAGGATCTCGATGAACTGGTTCGATACATCTCTCAGGTCGACTGGGTCGCCGAGGTCAAGAAAGAACGGGACGCAGGAACTGGGCAAGATTACCAGCCGCTCGCCGTCACCTCGGCGTTATTGCGGAGAGAACCACTGCTGGCGCTCCCCATCGATGCCTTGAGAAAACTGGTGGCCGGACAAACATCGTGGGTGCAGTGGTGTCATGAGATTCCCGCGGAGGCGAGAGCCTTGTTTTTTCTCGGTGGAGCCGCATCGGGGATCGAGATCCCCGGACTCGAAGATGGGGAACTATCGACTCGCCAGCAGGCAGAAGTCTCGTCTGATCCGTGATCAGGGACAGTTGTCGAGCAGGCAGTCGAGTGCGACAGGCTCACTGGCGCAGCTGTTCAAAGGAGCCGCTGGCGCGGGGCCGGAAGAGAACAGGTAGCCCAGCAGGTAGATCCCATCCGAAACATCCAGACTTGTATCCGAGTTGCAGTTGGCAGCCTCACGGCAATCCAGGGTGCCGTTGCTGAACAGATGGACCAGCAGCATGACCACATCCGAGAGGTCGAGAGCCAGGTCTCCGTTGCTATCTCCACGGATGAAGCGGGGAAGCACAGCGGTTGGAATCTTCGGGTGATCGAGGAAATGCTGGAAGATGAGGGAACTCATCTGGGAGCTGGGTGTTGGAAGATGGCTACCCAGAAGGATGGACCATAGCTCCACCGACCCATTGGGATCACAGCCATTTTGCCAGCGCTCCACGGTGGTTTCATTTCCAAACAGCAACCCATCCAGGTTGATATTGCTTCCTGAAACAGGCGTGCCGAAGCAGTTATTGCTGGCAGCCCACTGCGTACAAGTGTTCATCGCAGACGGATAGGGAGCGTCGAGAGTTCCTCCGTAGTAGCTGATGACAACGTCAAGAGTCCCATGAATCTGCAGGACGTGTACCGGGGCGGTTGCATTGCAGTCGAGGGGGTTGGAGAAAGCTGCTCCGGCGAGACTGGCGATGGAGGCGAATCGTTCGGGATATTCGCAGGCCAATCGATGCGCCATGAATCCACCGTTGGAATGGCCCACCAGGTGAACACGGTTCGGATCGACGTTGTACTCCGCCTCGATCATGTCGAGCAGGGTTGTGAGGTAACCGACATCGTCGTATCCCGCGTTGTCAAAATCACAGCAAGCATCGGTCGCATTCCAGAAGCGAAGTCCGACACTGTCGAGGGATCCATCCGGATAGAGATAGATGAACCCATACTGTTCGGCGAGCTGAGAGAATCCAAAGTAGAGCTCGATGGTGTCGCCACTGAAACTGTATCCATGAAGGGCCATCAGGATCGGAGTAGGGATGGCTGGGTCGTAGCTCGAGGGGATGTAAACGGCGACATCTCCTCGACCCGCATTCAGAAAATCCACACTCTGGGCGACCGATGAGGAGGTGACACAGGTGATAGACACGAGCATCGCACAGATTCCATGAAATAGTTGTTTCATGATTCCATCATACTGAGGGGTGATCACGGCGGGGATATTAATGCCTACGAATCCAAGTTAATTTTGTGGCTGATTCGTTCCGATCTGGCCAGGAAAGTCGCAACACACAGACCGATGGCGAGCAGTGAAGAAGTACCGGTCTCGAAGATCACCTGGAGCCGATCGGCCTGCGACAGTTTCCACCAGCTGGATGCGTCGAGGATGGCAAAGCGATGAATGAGCAATGCGGCGTGAAGAAACAGCACGATGAGCGCTGGAAACCTGGCCCCCGGTGCACGGAAGAGTAACTGTAAAGAGAGCAAGATGCAGAAGGACCCCAGCACGATATCGGTCAGTCGAAGGGGTGGGTGGAACTCGGATGGGCCGCTGAAAATTGCTTCGAAGATCCACACTGCGCCTCTGGTCAGAAGCCATCCTGCTGCCACCATCGTGAGAATTCTTGCCGGTGAAGCAGAGCGAGGTGGATCCAGGTTCATGGGTGGTTGTGCTCCACTTCGTATCGCTCCCACCGGGGGAGTGCCCGGAGTATGCTAAGGGGACACGATACAGGATGCTGCCCTTTCCGGTGAGTTCATGGGACGGGACCTGAGAACAGCCAGCGGGTGTCTGAGAGAATGGGTTCCGTGATCAACAAGGCAATTGTCGCACTGCTTCCACTGATTCCCCGCTCGCTGGTGTGGAAGGTTTCTCGCCGCTACATCGCAGGAAAGACCCTGGATGATGCGCTTCGCTGCGTTGAAAAGCTCAATGGAGCCGGGATGAGCGCAACACTGGATGTACTTGGTGAGGACACCACCGATCATTCAGAAGCGCTTGCCGGGGAACAGATCTACCAGGAAGCCCTGCGCGAGATCTCGAGTCGAGGGCTGGATGCCAACATATCGGTAAAGTTGTCGATGTTGGGATTGAAATTCGACGGACCTCTTTGCGAGTCGATCGTGATGCGGCTGCTGCAATCGGCAGAACTATATGACAACTACGTGCGAATGGACATGGAAGACTCCTCCGTGACCGGAATCACTCTCGACCTCTACAGGAAGTTGAGAATCAAATCCGGTCGTGTCGGGACCGTTGTTCAGTCTTATCTTCGCAGCACCGAGTCTTCGGTTGCAGAATTGCTCTCCGGGGGGATCACCAACCTGAGGCTCTGCAAGGGGATCTACGTGGAACCGGAGGAGATCGCCTTCAAGGAGTTTGAAGAAGTACAGGATTCATTTCGATCGACACTTCGACTGTTACTCGAGAATGGCGCACAGCGAGTTGGGATCGCAACCCATGATCCTCAGCTGGTTCTTTCTACTCTCGAACTGCTCAAGGAACTGGAGATTCCCAAGGAAAGATATGAGTTCCAGATGTTGCTGGGAGTTGCAGAGAAGATGCGAGGAGATCTTGTCACCGCTGGCCACCCGCTGAGGGTTTATGTTCCCTTCGGCGAGGAGTGGTATGCCTATTCCACTCGGAGACTCAGGGAGAACCCTCAGATCGCAGGGCATGTCGTGAAGAACCTGTTCAGAGGGTGAGTTGCAGGAAGACACCGAAGAGGCATCACCAGCGGTGGAGTCCGGGAGATGAAAGACTGGCGCCCATCGCTTCATTGAAGCATGCCAGCACATTGATCGAAGATTATCCGGCAACGGGGACCTTACAGCAGCAGTTCAAGGCTCAGATCCTCGAGATGTGTAATTCTCACCGATGTTTGCTCGATCGAGATTGTATGCCGGGTCATCTGACAGCGTCTGCTCTGGTGGTCAATGAAGATCGATCTCGAGTCATGCTGCATCATCATGCCAAATTGAATCGCTGGCTGCAATTTGGTGGTCATTGCGATGGCGATGCCAATCTGCCCGCTGTTGCCCTGCGAGAGTCCACCGAGGAGTCAGGGGTGCCGGATCTCTCCATCGATCCAGAGATCATCGATATTGATATCCACACCATTCCTCAACGAAAAACGGTGCCTGAGCATCTTCATCTGGATATCCGGTTCATGGTGATGGCTTACGATCATAGTCAGCCGATGAAGAGCGATGAGTCTCTTGAGGTTTGTTGGTATGATGTGGGCGATCTGAACAAAATCGTGCTGGATCAGTCTGTGATGCGTTTGGTGAGAATCATCTGTTGATCTTCACGCTGGCGGAGGGGTAGTCCCATGAGCGAGAGACGAAACGCTCTGAAAATGGCGGGATTGATGAATAGGCTGCTGGTCGGATTCGCGGTCACCTTGATGATTCTCGCAGGAGTACTGAGTGTCACCATTCCTTTTGAACAGCAGATGGAGTCGTCGATACTCTTGTATACCAGTGCGGGTCTGAGCGGGGTCAGCATCTTGACAGGAGTGTGGATCAGATATTCGGTCATCCCATCGATAGATCTACCACTTACGATGAAGGGTGTGGGGCTCCACTCGATCTGGATTTCAGTGATTGTCGGGCTGCATGAAGCCAGTGGATTGCTCTGGGCCTGCTGCTCCTTCCTGTATCGCGATCAATATGCACTTGCGGGAACCAGCATCCACATCCTTCTGGTGTCGATGATGTGGAATGCAGGAGCTGACCTGGAGCAAGGAAGTGAAGAAGCCGAAGCGGAGGGTGAATCATGAGCAGGAGTCGAGCAACCAGAGCGATAATGATCCTGGGAGGGATGGTGGTCATGGGAGTGCTTGCAGGTCTATTTTCTTCCGGTGCCAAGGGAGACGTTGGGCTCAAGATCGGCGATCCGATTCCCGATCTGACACTGTCGGGTTCAGACGGCAAGAAGCATTCGCTTCGTCAGGGGATGAGCCGCGCAGAAGGTTTGATCATCGCTTGGATTCCCAAGACATTCACTCCTGGCTGAACTGCTCAGTGCAAGGCGTTGCGTGACAGCGTCGAATCCATCCTGGAATTCAAGGTCAACATTTTTGTCATCTCCTGTGACGGTCTCGAAAAGTCGAAAAACTTTTCTGCTAAACTGGGTATGCCGTTTCCAGTACTCAGCGATGATGATCGAGCAGCGGCGAAGATATTCGGTGTAGATCGAGCATTTGGATTGTCGAAAAGACATACGTTTTTCTTCGGTCCCGAGGGAAAGCTGCGTGCCATCGACAAAAAAGTAAAGGTGTCCAGTCACGGGTTAGACGTAGTAGCACGACTCAAGGAGCTTGATTTCCCGCTGAAGGCACCATAGCGCTATTGGGCGATATTTAGCAGATCCGCAGATCTCAATCGTCATGAATGGAAGGCGGGCGGATCTCCTGCTTTGCCCGTGGTCGAGGTGTTCTTTCCATGAGCATGTAGAAGATAGCAGTGAGTAGCAGCCCGATCCCGGTGGCGGAAATCAGCACTCCGGTCTTTGAGATCAAATCTTGATGCTGGAGAAGATGTAGCGAGAGAGCGACGCCTCCCAGACTCGAGATCATGAATCGTGGCTTCCACATCTTTGCGGTCAGTGTCACGAACATCGTTACCGCCCCGATGAACGGAATGACGGTGAACCAGATGGAGCCCTGGCCCTGCCAGCCGACGATCGGGGTTCTGACCATCGCCGCCTGGTATAGACCTCCGAGGATGAAAATCGGACAGGCCCATTCAAAGAACTTGGCAATTCTTCGCCGTTCCAGTCGAGGAGAGCGGTCGAGCAGGATCCCGATTCCCAGCATGCAAAATCCGGAAATTGCAAAAGACCAACCTGATTGGGTGTCTCGAGCCAGTGACTCGACCCCTATCCAGGAAAGCAATGGCACCGCAGCCAGCATATACAGGCCCAGCATCGTTCCCGCGGCACCGATCCAGTGGAATGGACGAGCAAATCGAGGACGTCGTTGCATCTCGAATCCAGAACCGACCATCCAGGCGATTCCAGTCGACAAGATACCTACAGCTCTGGGGCCTGGGTCCCAGTCGAGAAATCCGAGCTGCAATAAAACCGAGAGATGCGTTGCGAGAAACAGAGCCGAGGAGAGCCATGCATAGAATGAAACCCCGGTTTTATTCAACCGGAGGACGCTGGCGATCATGCAGATGAGGCTGGAAAGAAGCAGAGTTTTGTTGGAAACACCGCCGTGGCGGAGCCAGTCTATTGAGGTCGTCGTCTCCGGAACCCACAGGAATTCGGTCAAGACCGACATCAGTGTCGGCATCAGCGAGAGGATGGCACCGCCGAAGAACAGTGGTGTGACGCGGTTGGCGGATCGCTTCTCCGTCAATACCCCTGCAATCAACAGAGAAATTGTGATGAACAGAGGAATCGTCCACCGTAGAGGCGTGCCGATCTCCTCACGATAAAGACCCGCAGAAAGAAAGGCTGCCGACAACATCGTCCAGGTGGAGATGTAGATCCCCAACTCGACCGCCCGCAACTTGTGCGTTTCCGTCGGCCACACGTCATCTCCTTCGAGGATTCGGCGGTACTGCCAGCGCAAGTGATCTCGCTCGGGGTCACGGACTAGCCCTAAATTCCGCCACTTTTCAATCTCGTCGACATGATCTTCAATTCGATTGAGCAGATGATTCTTGACGACACTGGCCTTCAATTGCACCGGTCGTCCAGATAGAAAACAGTCGAGTGCGTGGAGCAGTTCGATAGCGGAGGGCCGATCTTCAGCATTGAAGGACAGGCACGCCAGGCATATTCTTTCCAGCTCCTCTGGTATTTCGGGGCGATGTTCACGAGGTAAACTGGGCTCCCCCGCAAGTATCGATGAGATGGTCGGAGGTTTTCCCAGTTTCGCAAAGGGGTGTCGACCTGTCAGGACTTCATGGAACAGCACTCCAAGGGAGAAGATGTCGGTAGCCTCGGTTGCCGGCTGGCCCGTCAGGCGTTCGGGTGCAGAGTAGGAGATGGTGCCTGAAAATCCCTCTTCGATCTCGGTGCTATCGACCTCGATCGACAGACCGAAGTCCAGAATTTTCACTTCATGTGCAGGAGTGACCACGATGTTCTGGGGTTTCAAATCTCTGTGCAGAATTCCGGCACCGTGTGCTATCGATACCGCCCGGCAAACTTCAGCAATGATCTTCGCCACTTGCCTGGGTTCCAGAACTGAAGCGACATTTTGCAACTCATGTCCATCCACCAGTTCCATCGCAATTGCAGAGTGGCCCTCATGCTCAAGCACAGCAAAGATGGTGACGATGCAACGATCCCCCAGCGCAGCGGTGCGCCGCGCCTCATCGAGTACCTTCTGTCTTTGTTCCTTGTCCCCGGTGTCGGAGGTCAAGACCTTCAGCGCGACTGGACGATTCAGCATCAAGTCCCGTGCGCGATAGACGATACCTAGACCACCTCTTCCCAATTCACCTTCGATGACGTATCCGGGAAACTGGGGAAGTGGTTGTTTCTCAGTGTCGACAGGAGGGCTCCTTGGGCTCTTCTCCTGAACGAAATCTACCGTGTCATCTTCGTCGGCTTCGTTCAAAATAACTCCTAGCAGGAGATCAAAATGGCTCCGTGAGCATGAAGACAATGATGCCATCCTCGAAGAGCAGATGCGTCGATGGATTTTAGCAATTGAAAGGAATCATGGAAGCCTTGAACAGGCCGTTCCAGCGGTCATGGGAGGATATCAGGCGAAAGCAACATCCACCTCGGCAGACGAATTAGTTCGGACCGAACCTACGTTACGGAGGATTCGCTTCGTGACCACCTGTGGGGTCAGGTTATTCCGGTGGTGATCGCCCACAAGAAAGTGCAACCCAGCAGGCCGATCAGCGGCCCATCGGCGGTATGAGGACTGATGGCTTCCGCGACGGTCAACAGGATCGGGAGGCATATGAGAGCCAATATAAGTTGTGGTGAGGTGAACTCGGATGAGTAAAAAAGAAGTGCCAGTACGGTGACCAGAAACACCATCGCGCTACCTTCGAGGGAACGGTAGTACTCACCATTCCAGAACTTTCCGTCGTGCCAGATGGCCTTGGTCTTGTATCGATGTTTGCCGAAGCGCAGGCCAACCGGTTCCGCGAGGCCATCGCCGAACTCGTTGACCAGTTGTGGGATCAGCGTGATGATCTTTTGATCCACGATGGCGATGAACGGAATATAGATCAGGAAGCGCAGCACGTCCTCGATCATGTCGTATCTCATGCTGTAAGGACGATCTTCGAGGCGATCCCACGAAACGAATGCATAGCGGAATATAGGAACCTGCCTGCGGATGACATTCCATTCAGTGATGATGATCTTCAATTGCCCGAGAGAAAAGAGAAAGATGGTATCGATGATGATCCGGTCTCCGGCGACGAACAGGAAGGGGATCACGAAAGCTTGGAGCTTTCTCCATGGTCTCAACCCGAGCTTTCTGACGAAGTTGATGCGGATATTGAACTTCAGTACCAGGTATGAGCAGAAGATCTTGCCACCGAGCTCGAAAACCGAGGCCGCCAAGAAAAAGATCAATGCCTTGATATTGATGGATGGAATCCAGCCTTGTTGTGAGGCAAGGATCATTCCGGAGGCGATGAGCAGGTAGAAGGAGGAAGCCACTGCGACGAATCGATCTTCGCCACTCCAGTCATACTTTTCGTTATTGAGGCCGTAGGGATCAGCGTGGAGGACTTTGAAGTATTGGTCGAGATCTTCGTGGATGTCCATCGGCTTGGCGGGTTCTGAGTTGCGTTCAGTCATTTGGCGGGATACCTCCTGTACCCATACCAAGAAAACGACGGAACTCAGACATCAGTTCCAAAAATATCGGGAGAGGGGCGGCTATCCCCTACGGTTGTAGCAACGGATCTCGAAGACCCGGATCTGCTCCGTTGCGTGGGTGGTCAGGGCATGGAGGCGTAAAGAGCGCAGCTGGATCGCGGCGAAACGGTGCCTTCGGAGGCGCAGGTAGTTTCCCTCGATATCGACCAGGCCCTGCCGAGCGCCGCTGTCGTCGACGAAACTGATCTGGTAATCCTTGACCATCTCTGGCTGGGGTCCGCGGATGATATTTCTCGATGCTCCATCGGATGCGGAAAGGGTCAGTTGTCGATGGAAACCGCTATCAAAGGTGATCTGGATCTCATCGAGGAGAACTGGATCGTCCCAGGCCAACTCGATCCATTGCCCCCCATCGATCGCCTTGGCTCCCCAGCGATGGTCCCATTGGGTCGGTACATCTCGGACTTTCCCGTCGATGATGTGCTGGGGTTCGGCTCCCTCAAGATGATCAGAAGCGGACACCGAAGCGATTCGTGCAAGGTCATCCGGATCTTGGTTGGTCACCTTGCGAATCGACTGATCATCACGAAGTAGGCGTTGCTGTAGTTCATGGATGTGAGCTTTTCGTAGTTGCGCCGGTAAAACACCTTTTTCATTGCACAGTGCCGCAGCAGTACCGATCGCCTGTCCGGTACAGGCGCAAGTTGCCATCACTCGTGTCGAGGTGAATGCGACGTGTGAATTGGAGATGTTTCTGCCAGCCATCATCAAATTATCGATGTTTCCGCTGTAGAGGGATTCGAAGGCGATGTTGTAGGGCTCCTGTATGGGGCGCGAGTAAAAGGGCGGCTGATCCCAGTCATCGAAGCCTCCTGGCGGGTGTTCGTCGAAGGGCCAGCCACCGATACTGACTCCGTCGTCTCTTTTCTTCCATCCCTCGATGAGATCTAGCTGGGTCTGAATATGGGCGCCGGTCATCCTGCGGGATTCTCTCTTTCCTGGAATCATCCCGACCCGTTGTAGTGCCCAGTGAGAGGAGTCGGGGCGCTCTCCGGAGTTCTTGATCCAGTCCCAGACACCCATCACGATTCTCAACAGTTCAAATCTCAATTCTTCATTGTCGTGGATGACATCGCGTTCACCACCCAGTTCGATCCACCAGTATCCGTACTCGTAGGAGCCGCGGGGGATCTTGCGAAACAAGAAATCGTTCTCGGTCATCTTGCGAGACCATGGAGGGGCGAGGAAGTCGATCGGTTGATCGTGTTTTGTCGCCGTGAACAGGATCGTCGAACCCTGTGAGTTCGCATCTCCTTTTTCCAGTGCGAGAGGCTCGTTGTAGAGGGCGCGTGGTTCCCGGCCAGTGCGAAACTCCGCTCCCGC
>LWDU01032608.1_pt1 | contig 21259 bp, 20 predicted proteins | sample 727161 | NCBI WGS metagenome assembly LWDU01 (sample SAMN04566230, study PRJNA314399) | hydrothermal vent metagenome | isolation source: deep sea hydrothermal plume seawater | place: Mexico: Gulf of California, Guaymas Basin | collected 2004-07-11
TCTGCTGAAAATATAACTAACGAATTACCCTTATGATTTTGAATACTTTGACCGGTGAAATTGGCATCTGTTAATCTAACAATATCTTTCATTTTTTACGCCACACCATCAATACTTCACGATTTGCTCTCCTATCTATTGATTCACGAGGCATCTCTTCAGATTCTAAATTCCAATGCAAGCTGAAAAGCTTATGGAGTTCCATGATACTAACACCCCAAGGTGGACCACCTTCTTCTAAATTTTTATCTAGAGGCAAAAATAACCCTAATAATTTCCCCTTCGGTTTTAACAATTGCCAAACTACTCTATCATATTCAAAACGACGTTCAGGACTAATTGCACAAAAACAAGTATACTCCATAATGTAATCAAATTGCCCAAATAACTCATTGGGTAAATCAAAGATATTTTCTCTAAGAACTTGTATTTCCACATCTGCATTTCTCGCTTTTTCACGTGTTTCCATTACCGCAGTTTCTGCAAAATCAATTGCAGTTACATCAAAACCAGCCATCGCAAAAGTTACTGCATCATAACCACGGCCACAACCAATAATACAAATTTTACCTTTAGGTATATCTGATGCTAATCTTTCAAAAACAGGAGTCGGACCTCCAAGGTCCCAACCATCCATCTCTGATTCGTAACAGGCATCCCAGAATTCAGCTGTGTTTACGGGGTCTTCCACTAGATTCGCAAAAAGAGGTGTTGTTAAAAGATAGGGTCAAGCCTTTTGGAGACCTCTCTTTATTGTTTAGAGATAATATGACTACTGTCTTAATGAAAACAAATGCGGGAGATATAAAAATCGAATTATTCGATGATAAAGCACCTAGAACGGTTGAGAATTTTCTCAAATTAGTCGATAAAGGTTTCTATAATGGATTACACTTTCACAGAGTAATCAAGGATTTTATGCTACAAGGAGGATGCCCCAATTCTAAGGATCCAAACAACCCTAAGGCTGGAACTGGAGGTCCTGGTTATCAGATAAATTGTGAATTCCACCCAGAATTGAAACATAATAAACCAGGATTGCTTTCAATGGCAAATGCAGGACCAAATACAGGAGGCTCCCAGTTTTTCTTAACGACTGTTGCCACTCCTTGGTTAGACGGGGCTCACGCCATATTTGGTGAGGTGACTCAAGGCATGAATTTCGTCAAAAATATTGAAAACTGTAAAACGGGTCACATGGACCGACCAAACAAGCCCCAGAAAATAATATCAGTTAAAAGATCCTAAATCAGTCCTCTGAGACTGCCAAATTAGTATCAACATAAGGAACATCTAAGTCTAACTGAACAATGTACAATCCTGAAGTTATACAAGAAAGGTAGACATATCCATTATGATACTCTGATGTCCAGAGGAATGGAACCCAACCAAAATCATAGAACTGTGATTCTAGTGGCACCCCATCTGCTCCATGCGGCAAGTAATAACCAATCGTAGCTTCTCCATAAGTATTATCGAGGTATCCATTTCCTACCATCAAAGTCTCTACATCCAGAACCCAGAGGCCTGAGTGATAATTGCCCATGTAAATCCTGCTCCCGAGGTGTCAAACCAGACCGTATCTGCATTATGAGGAGAAAACAGAAGCCATTCCTCTCCTCCAGGAATATGGTGATCTGCTCCAAACGGATTCTCCCAGCCACTCAGAAGTTTGGGTTGGAAAGTAAATGGACAGCCTGGCGTCATGCATGATACCTCAGTGGTATCCAATAGATAAGACAGCCCTGTACCATTAGTTGTTTCTAAGACTTCTGTAGCAATAAAAGTCATATGAATTGGTTCTTCACCCATTCCTAAATGGCTACCGTCAACCATCACTGGATACGGCTCAGCATAATGAATATAACTAGCTCTTCCACCATTAACTGATGAGGAATTACTTGCTGTACTAGAATCCGGTTCACCGTCTCCATTAAGATCTGCAAAATCCATCCAATGACCTACCTCTTCTGCTCTATAAGTGCAGCTTACTGGAGCGTGCGTGTAGCAAAGCGTAGCATAGGCATAATAACCAGGATCTGCCGGATGTGGAACATCACTAACATCGAATATTCTTAGGCCTGCTTCCCAATACGCACCATAAATGAAAGTTCGACCGAAACGAGGGTCGTTCTCGTCAATTCCAGGCCATCTTTGAACCGTCATATCATGGATATATATCCAGCCCCCTCTAGTTGTTTCCCAAGAAACCTCAGCCTCACCTACTTTGAAAATACGAGGTAAGTCAGAATTGGCATCAAAATTTAGATGCGCAATCGTGATTCCGCCACAAGCATCTCCCGTTCCAATATCACAGTCCTCGTAATCTGGATTAGCAACGAAAATATACCATTCACATCGTTCGGGTACACCCTTACATATCATATAAGTGTAAAGATTGTGAGGACCTGAAGGGTGATCTATATCGTACCATGAATCAATCCACTGGGGATCTTTTTTATCTGTAACATCTACCAAATTCACAGAAACTTGTGCAGGATCATCCCATTCCCCCACATTTGGATCGGACTGCCCAGAATCAACAATCTGGTTCTGACAGATGATATATTCTCTTCCATTATATTGAAGATATTTGATATCCAAAACCTGAGTGTATGGATCGTTGTACCAAGCTGTGACTGTGGTGTTGCTAGGGTCCGTGACATCTATGATGTGAAAACCTTTCCAACCGGCCTGATAGGCATATGTGTTACCATCAGGAGACTCTGCAACTTGAATTTCCGCATTTCCCGGCTTGGTCAACTCATTATAACTTACAAACTCAATATTCTCGGTCCATAATTGATGCTCGGATGCATTTCTATGATTGTGTCCCTCATCTTGGACTAAAGGATCAACCATATTATTCAAATCATTTTCCGTATTGTCTGAACCATCAAGGCAGCCTGAAAGCATTGAGGCAAGCACAAGGCATAACGCAAGAAACATCTCCTTAGACTGCATTGTTCTCGCAATATCAGCGCTTATTTATAGAGTATCTCATCTTCAAAAATATGCAACTGGGGCGTGCTATGGCATTGGTAATTGCCATTCTTATTGTGAGCTTATCAATAGCTGTTCCTAGTGTTTCAGCCCATTCTGGTGGCATTTTTACAATTGTAATATCGAAAAACGGAATAGCTCCAACTAATGCAAATATGATGATAAATGACACGGCAAGATGGATTGATGTAGATAGTACAGAAAATGTGACACATAGAATTTTTGTAGATGCAAATGGAAATGAAAAATATTTTGATGATAATGACTGGGATTCAGGAAATTTGACTAATTCCTGTGAGACTGACGCAAATGGAACCAAAATAGATGAAAATTGTAATGCTTTTTTCGATGTACCTTTCAACTATACTGATGCTGACGGAAAATATCCTTTCGTCGATATAGTTTCAACGGGTGAAAAAATCTATGGAAATATAACTGTTAATCCTGATGTCCATTTAACACCAGGATTCCAGAATAAAGAACCTGAAGAAGATGAAGATACAGTCACCGAATCTGAAACTCAATGGTTGTTTATTATCGCTGCAATTTCAGGTATAGGAGCCATTGGTTTGGGTGCCATGATTGTCTTTGGCAGAAAAAATGAAAAATAAATATAATCAAGACATACTAAAAAGCATTTTTCTAGGTTTAGTTTCAGTGATGATTCTAACAAGTATTCACTACTTTAATAATACAGAAGAAGAAAAGGAAGAAAGTCCTTACCTCAAGAGTGACATATGCTATTATGCTGTTAATGGGATTAAATCTGATTATCATTATCATTTCCAACTTAATGTAACTATTAATGAAAATAGAATTGAAATCCCTATGCACATAGGATTTGAAACAGATAAAAATGGAAATACAACTTTTCTACACCCCATACACACCTATGACAACAGCGGAAGAATACATGTTGAGACACCTCAAAACACTACCGCAAAACTTGGATTCTTCTTCGATATTTGGGGAAAGGATTTTTCAAAAAATAAAATTTTAGATTACACCGTGGATGAACAACATACCCTTGAAATGTCTGTAAACGGAAACAAAGTGGATACTTTTGAAGAAACAATACTTGAACCATATGTATTCATCGTTATTGAATATCGTGAAACAAACTAAAGTTTATTTCACCACCCCAACTTACTGAAACATGTCATCTATAATTGACGGTTTAAAACCTGAATTAGTGTGGAAGCATTTTGAAGATATAACTAAAATTCCAAGGCCCTCAAAACATGAAGAAAGAATACTAGAATACTTGAAGAATTTTGCAAATTCAAGAAGCTTTGAAATGAGAGAAGATTCTACCGGAAATATTGTAGTTCTCAGACCCGGAAGCGGTGGAGGAGAAAATGCACCAATTGTCATAATTCAAAGTCATGTAGATATGGTTTGTGAAAAAAATCGAGATTCTGATCATGATTTTATGAAAGATCCACTCCAATTGTACATTGAAGACGGATGGCTCAAAGCGGAAGGTACAACTCTTGGAGCTGATAATGGAATAGGTGTTGCAGCTGCTATGGCACTCTTAGATATGCCAGATACTGTGGAATTACCTCCCCTAGAATGTCTCTTTACAGTAGATGAAGAAACTGGATTAACTGGAGCTTTTGCACTCAGTGGTGAAATAATCAAAGGAAGGACTATGTTGAATCTTGATACTGAAGACTGGGGTGAAATCTGTATTGGTTGTGCTGGTGGTGGTGACTCAAGTATATATCTCCCCATAGGATACAAAAAAGCTCCATCAGATTTTCTCTCTTTCCAATTATCTGTAGAAGGACTAAGAGGCGGTCACTCTGGTGTTGATATACACGAAGAAAGAGGAAACGCTGTAGTTTTCTTATCGTCTATATTGAGTGCACTGCAAAGCATAGACTGCCGTCTTGTATCTATCCAAGGTGGCGATAAGCACAATGCAATACCAAGAGAAGCATTTGCCACAATATTGATAAGTCCAGAAGCCGTATCTGAAGTCCAAACAATTGTTTCAAACAGAGAAAAGTCATTGCAAAAGGAATTTGGTTCTATGGAAAAAAATATGAAGGTAATCTTGTCTGGACTAGAAGATTCTCCTGATGAAAATCTAACAGAAGAAAGTCAAAGCCGAATTATAGGATTACTACGAACATTACCTCATGGAGTACTCAAATATTCACATGATGTTGAAGACTTAGTAGAAACATCGAACAACTTAGCCTCGGTAAAAATCAATGGAGGAAAAATAAATGTTATTTGTTCGACACGCTCCTCAATTGCAGATGCTCTAGAATCGCAAAGAGAAAGAATCGCAATCATGTCGAATGCTTATGGTGCCGAAATAGAACAAGATGAAGCCTATCCTGGATGGGCCCCTAATGTCAACTCACCAATACTAGAAACAACGACAAAAATTTACTCAGAGATATTGAATGGGAAACCAAATATCTGCGCCATTCATGCGGGTTTAGAATGTGGTGTTATTGGAGAAAAAGTCGATGGAATGGATATGATTTCTTTTGGTCCAACGATAAAAGGACCTCACTCACCCGATGAACGTGTAGAAATATCTTCTGTAGATAAATTCTGGGACCTACTATTGAAAATATTGAAAGAACTTTCAAAGAAGTGAAAAATTGATTCAAAAACTCCAGAAGAAATTAGAAGGAGAACTACCGGGAATAAAGTCATGGAAAAGGATGGCTGTAAAATCTGGAAAAGGTGAAAGTATAGAAAGTGAAAGTCTACAAAAATATAGTGACTGGGTCTCAAAAGAGAAAAAAAATTCTATGAAAAAAGCTGCAGTTCTAGTAGGTCTTTTCAAGAAAAATGATGAATGGTGCTTCTCTCTAATTCGACGTCCAATGAGCGAAAAGAACCACCCTGGCCAAATAGCACTTCCAGGTGGTGCAATGGAAAAGAATGAGACTCTTAAGAATACAGCATTAAGAGAAGCATTTGAAGAAGTTGGGATAAAACCTGAAGATGTTAAAATAATTGGGCAACTAACTCCTGTACCCGTTCCAGTATCTGAATACCTAATTTATCCATTTGTAGGAGTAATTGATTATGAGCCAGAATGGGTTATTAATGAAGATGAAGTTGAAAAAATATTTATACTAAGAATATCCGAATTAATTAGTTCAGATAATGGATACACTGAAATGTGGGATTTGAGAGGAAATAAAGTAGAAGTTCCTATTTTCAAAGTTATGAATGAAACTGTATGGGGAGCTACAGCTGCAGTATTAAGTGAATTAATCGATATTGCAAAATAGTGTCGATCCAGTAAACTTATACATATCATTAGGATAATTTCTAACCCAAAATTGAATTTATTGGCTCTACCAAATAAGTAGAGAACAAGTCACCAAAAAAAGCAGATACAAAAAAAGCTAATGTTAAAGGAATTATATAGGGGATTTTGAAGGTAATCCATGGATTGGTAATTCCTTTCTCCTCTAATTTATCCCATTGTGATTCTGAGTCGGACTTGTGCTTAACAAATGCCACCATAATTGCCTTATCACCAACAACTTGTTGCATTGGCCAGACAAAACTTTTCCGAGCTTCTTTAATTGGCATCTTCGTTCCAAAAAATATTTGGAAATATGGTTTTTCGATATTTCCCTTAACCAAATTGTAAAGTGCTAAGCCAATGGGAATAAGCAAATAAAGTAAGAGTGAATTCATAAAAATCACAAAAGGATATGGAAAACCTCGTATCTCAAAAGCCATCAAAGGCTCTTCACTAAATGAAATTGTAAAAGGTGCTACTAAACCAATAGTCATTATTGCTTTAACATCTGCACCACCAATAGTTGGACCAAAATAATACCACACATACATTAAAATCATCAAAATAGAGATTGACAAGATGTCAACTAATTTGTAATTTTCGCTAGATATTTCTTCTGAATCAACCGTTAACAAAAAATATAATGCAGATAAGATTGCCAAAATCTGGAATACTTTCCAAAGCATAGCATGATTATCCTCTAGAACATATTCATCAATAAATGCATTATAGAACAATATGATTGTTGCGAAAAGCAAGGCCCAAACATGGTGTCCCCAATTTTGAGTGGACAAATCATAAATTAACAAAGCTGAAGCAATACTACCTGAAATAAGCCAAACCTTGTTAGGGACTCTGCGCGTCTTTAAGTCTGTCCAGGAACCATAACAAAGCATGGCTGAACCCAAACAAAAACGGAGCAAATCAAGCATTTCCATACTTATGCTATAATGAGGGCTATTAATTTGTCTTCTTTCAAATCTTTTTGAAAAAAGTATTATATGTTAATCCCATAGATACGAAATAGATGGATAACGAAATATCCTCCGTGCCAAACAATACTGAATCGGATGTGTTCCCCTTCAAAGGCTTCTGGATAAGGGTCTTAGCTGCATTCATTGATTACATCTTTCTTTTTTTTGTTCCACTTATCATTATGATTATACTTTTAATCTTCTTTGGTGGAATATTAGGTGATATCGGATATTTGATAGGAACACTACTATCTATTATTTCATGGATTGCTATAAGCCTAGGATACAAACCAGTAATGGAATCTTCGTCATTCCAAGGGACATTTGGAAAATATTTTCTTGGAATTAAAATAATAAACCGAGATGGACACCGTATTACACTCAAGGCTGCAATTATTCGTTATTTATTGTTTGTGATAGGCAGTGGAAGTCACGTTCTTGGTTTAGGTTCAATAATAATAGGTTTTGATGAAAGAAAACAAGGTGTACATGATATGGTCGCTGATACTTATGTAGTCTCAAAATATCATTATGGCCCTATAAAGAAAGAGGGTAAATCTTTTTTTGAAAAATTAAATAAAAAATATGTTTCTATAGGATCTGTCCTTTCCTTAATTTTTGGTTTGGTATTTGCATTTTACGGAATCTCAATGACACTGGAATCTTTTGAATATTTAGGGGATGATATCGAAAAATTTGCTTACTTGATAAATATGGGGATGACCTTACTTAGTCAGTCCATAGGCTTTTTGCTGACTAGTTTGGTCTTATTCATTATGATTTTCTTCATAAAGAATGAAACGAAATAAGTTAATTATAGATGTGTGCTAACCTAAAACCGTGGACATAACAGATAAATTCCTGCCAAATGAAAAATTTCTAAAGAAATACGACCATATTACAATCGACGGAAAGACAGGATTTTCTGTTGTCGTAACGAATCTACGCATTTTCATGGCAAACAAATATGAAATGTGGGATATTCAAACGGATAAGATAGATTATCTTGGTAGGGCCTTTGTTCCAAGATATGATTATGGTTGGAAATCCGGCATTATTCGGATTGTTTATGCTTTTATCTGTTGCAAGACAATACATAAGAATTGAAGCATTAATTATTGGAATCTACTCAAAAGAATGGAAGATAAGTAAGGATAAAGAGACTCTAGATTTACTATCTGACAATATCCGAGCAAATTCAATTGTTGGATTAATGAGGAGCGATGGTAAACAAATATTAGATGCGGACAATGTTAGTGGAGAAGAAATAACTGGTTTAGAAGTAACAATTGTAGGTGAAAATGAATCAAGAGCATTGAAATTAGCATGGATGTTTGTAATTATATCTTTCTTATTTTATTATCTAGGATCATTTCGTATTGGAACTGAATTTTGGACATTCTTGTTTGCGGCAACATCATTTGGATTTTTTGTGCTACATAGAGACAAAAGAAAAACCAATGAATTCAGAAATGTTAAAGCAAAACCAGGTTGGACCTTACAGGCATGGTGTTTTATTCTAGATTTTATGAATATCAACTTTATAGAAGCTAATTGGTCTTTCAAAATATTTGATACGAAAATAGAGGCGAGGAGACTAGGATATCAGCTATGTTGTGCATCCTTATTCATTGGGCTATTATTCACTCATACACGAGCGAGTATGATTCCACTTCTACAAAGTATATGTGTAGGAGTACCACTATATTGTACTGGGAGAGTCCTAGCTGGAATACCGCGACATGAGTGGCGAATAGTTATTAGAACCGCAGGAGCTGCTTTTGTGGCATTAATTATTGTTTGGCCATGTTTAGCCCTTATACCTCTGTATGAGACTGCTTCGGTTAAAATACCAAAATCATACATCCAAGGAGATTCAGGAAATGGCTGGAAAAGCGTGATGAATGAGTATGATGAATATGGACTAGGTTTAGCTTCAAGCTCCTTTGTACTTTATGCAGATGATGGCATGGATGAAGAAGAAAATCAAGATGGATTTCCTGCACTGTTATTCATAATTGCCATAAAAGTACCTATAAATCTTGAAGAGAGGGATATGCTTGATGTTTTAGATGAGCAATTCAAAGAAATGGCAATTGAACAGGAGATTAATCTTGATTCAGAAATTGATAAGGGAAGTCGAATTACTGAACAAGGGTATAATACGCAATACTCGATTTACAATGGTACTGCCCAAACAGATGAAATAGGATTTGGCGGTTATAATAGAAGTGTAACAGAAGGATCTGAAAGTAGATACATTGGTGAAGTATGGAAAGCCCCGGAATATGATTTGATTATAGTTGCTATGGGAATTGCTATAATATCTGAAGAGGAACTAAATGACCAAACAGGATTTGGACCCATCGATGATATAATAGACCTCATACCAAATAATCCAAATGATACTACTAATACTGAGAACTGGGAAGAACTACTCGAACTTATACCTAAAGCAGTTTGCTATGATACTACCTAATCGTTTTTGCTAGATACTATCAAAGGAAATGAAACATAGTCTCCTTCCCAACGAACTTCAGCATCTTCATCAATTAAACCTGCATCAGCTAGCTTGCCCATCACCATTTCAGCATGCTCCTTAGGAACGCGCATATACTTTCTTTCTTCATCACTCATAATTAACCAAATTGTATTCCCTGTGCTAATGGTAATTCATCTGACCAGTTAAGTGTATTGGTCTGTCTTCTCATATAAACTTTCCATGAATCTGAACCTGCTTCTCGACCACCGCCAGTATCCTTTTCACCACCAAAAGCACCACCTATTTCTGCTCCACTAGTACCAATATTCACATTAGCAATTCCACAATCACTTCCCGCGTGTGATAGAAAATTCTCAACTGATTGCATATCTCTTGTAAAAATGGATGATGATAAACCCTGAACTACTGAATTATGCATATTTATTGCCTCATCAAGAGTTTCAAATTCAAATAAATAAAGTATTGGAGCAAACGTTTCTTCTCTTGCAATTTCCATTTTCTTGTGTGCCTTTACAATAGTAGGTTCTACAAAGAATCCCGAATTATCTATTGTTTCACCACCACAAAGTATTTCACCTTTCTCTTTCTTAATAATTTCTAATGCCTCAACAAAATCATTAACGGCATTATTGTCAACTAGTGGACCCATAAGTGTCTTTGAATCTAAAGGATCTCCTATTTTCACTTGAGAATAAGCTGTGACTAAACGTTTAGTAATATCTTTTGCAATACTTTTATGCAAAAATAAGCGTCGTGTTGTTGTACACCTTTGTCCAGTAGTACCTACAGCTCCAAAAACTACTGCGCGTAGAACTAACTCGGGATCGGCATCAGGCATTACAATTATCCCATTATTCCCACCCAATTCTAGTAAAGAGCGACCTAATCTTTTGGAAACTGCCTCTCCTATCTTACGGCCCATGTGACAAGAGCCTGTAGCTGAAACAAGAGGAACTCTACGGTCATGGATTAACATCTCTCCGACATCTCTACTTGAACCAACCAACAGAGACATAACACCGCTCCAGCCCAACGGCTCCATTACACGATTGACTATTTTCTGAATCGCAATTGCCGTAAGTGGGGTTTTTGAGGAAGGTTTCCAAACCATAACATCACCACATACTGCTGCAATCATTGCATTCCAAGCCCATACTGCACCTGGAAAATTGAAGGCAGTAACAATACCTACAACGCCTAAAGGGTGCCATTGCTCATACATGCGATGGTTAGGGCGTTCAGAGTGCATAGTCTTGCCGTAAAGTTGTCGACTAAGTCCAACTGCATAATCTGCAATATCAATCATTTCCTGAACTTCACCTTCACCTTCTGCTTGAATTTTACCCATTTCCCATGATATTAATTTACCCAACGCTACTTTGTGATCACGAAATTCGTTAGCCAATAACCTAACTACTTCTCCGCGCTTAGGGGCAGGTTCCATCCTCCATTTTTTGAACACGCGCGTAGTATCCTGCATTATTTTTTCGTAATCTCCAGAATCACATTGCTTGATACTAGCAATTACGCTACCATCTGCTGGTGTTACTGATTTCAGTTCACTCCCTGAACCTAACCATTCTGTTGAAAATCCCCCTAAATTAAGGTCATCAATACCTAGTTCACTAAGAAAATCAAGCTTACTCATAGAACCCTTATTTAATGGCAAAATAAAGAGCTTAGCATGCACTGTTCATTTTTAATTGGACCCTTAATTCAGAGTACAATGTCGGAAGCAAGACAAGAACTTCTAGGATACGACCAAGAACAAATTAAAATGATGGAGGAGGCTTGTATCCTTGTAGATAAAGAAGACAACATACTTGGAAAAGATACAAAAGTCAATTGTCATCTAGGTGAAGGAAAACTTCATCGAGCTTTTAGCGTTCTTTTATTCAATAATTCTGGTAAATTATTAATTCAGAAGAGAGCTTCAGAGAAAATAACATTCCCTTCTATTTGGGCAAATAGTTGTTGTAGCCACCCACTTCACATTGATTCAGAAGTAAATGGAATTGATGGTGCTAAGACAGCCGCCAAAAGGAAGATGGAACAAGAGCTAGGTATTGAACCCGATGAAATAAAACTAGAACAGCTTAATTACATAACTAAGATGGTGTACAAAGCCAGAGCAGATGAAAAGTGGGTTGAACATGAACTAGATTATATTTTTGCAATAAAATGTGATCTTGACATCAACCCTAATATAATTGAAATCGAAGAAACAAAATACGTCAACTTAGAAGAATTGGATAGTTTATTTGAGGATAAAAAAGCCGAAATTGGCCCTTGGTTCAAACTAATAAAGGAAAACTTTTTGAATGACATTTGGAAGGCATTAGATAACTTAGGTGAAATAGGCGATAATAAAATCCACTATATGGGAAATTACGAATGAGTTTAAAGAAAAAAATAGCCATTAAAGCAGAACCGATAGACAAGGCACTTAGAAAATACCTAAAGATTAGAGAACCAAGAAAACTTTACGACGCAACTGCACATATTCCCTTAGCCGGTGGTAAAAGATTGAGGCCAGTTATGGCACTTATAACCTGTGAAATGGTCGGTGGAGACTCGGAAAAGGCAATACCATTTGCTACTGCTCTAGAAGCTATACACAACTTCACTCTTGTACACGACGATGTAATGGACGATGACGACCTTAGGCATGGAGTAGATGCATGTCATACAGTATATGGATTATCTACTGCAATACTTGCTGGTGACACGCTATTTGCATATGCCTTTGAAATGATAACTGATTGTGATATTGAAGATGGAATAAAAGCAGACTTAGTGAAAAATATAGCATATGTTGTCAGGAAGATTGCTGAAGGACAGCAAATGGACATAAATTTTGAAGAGAAAGAAACTGTAGATGCAAAAGAATATTTAGAAATGATACGGCTAAAAACCTCAATCCTCTTTGGGGCTTCAGCATATGGTGGAGCTAAGATAGGTGGAACTAGTGAAAAAGAAGCAAGACAACTTGAAAAAATGGCAACGAATGTTGGTTTAGGTTTTCAAATTTGGGATGATTATCTTGATGCAACTGCCTCCGAAAAAATTCTAGGCAAGCCCTCTGGTTCAGATATAAGACAAGGCAAAAGAACATTATTAGTTATCGAAACATTGAATCGTGCTGATGAAAGTGATCGAAAAAAGCTCATAGAAATTTTAGATTCCAAGAATAGCGATGAGGAAATAAAAGAAGCAGTGAATATAATGGATAGATGTGGTGCGCTAGAGGAATGCCACAAACAAGCTAAGGGGTATTTGGAGGGCGCTCGCAAAACTTTGTCAAATTATCCCCAAAGTGAAGCACGTGAATTGTTTGAAGAATTATTGGGATACATGGTTACTAGAGGACATTAAACTACCTAATCACGTATATACAGGTCACAAATAGGACAAATATGGGGGATTCTGAAAGCTCATGGAGCTCTACTGTAATTAATGAGCAACTCCGTAAAAGACTTGAATCTCACAAATCAGCAAAAGTTACCAACTTGGATTCACAACCCTGTATTGCCGTTAACATGCCATCTGGAAAAAATTTAACCTTTGATGGTGAAGCTGGCGATAATTTTGGAGGATTGAACAATGGAACAAATATTGTCCTAAATGGAGACACTGGAAGATTTGTTGGAAATGGAATGTGCAAAGGTGAGATTATCGTAAATGGTAATTGTGATGATGGAGTTGGACATTGTTTATCTGGTGGTACTGTTGTAATACAAGGTTCAGTAGAAGGAAATGCAGGCCCTTCAATGAAAGGTGGTGACTTGATTATCTCAGGTAATGTTCAAGGTGATTTAGCCACCTGTATGAGTGGAGGAAATCTAATTGTTTGTGGAGATGTTAGGGGTGACATAGGAAGAATGATGAGTGGTGGAAGAGCGTTCATTTCAGGTGAATTTGATGATAATGGAACTCTCGAAACAAAAAATATAGCTCCTACTGATTGGAAAGCTATTCAGAAAACTCTCAGAGATTATGGAGTAGATCCAACTGGATTAAATTTTAAAACCGTTAGCGGAAAATTTAAGCACAAGAAACAGCAAAAAATAAAAGTTGAAGATTCTTCTATTACTGACACGTTAATGTTAGTTTATGCCCAACTTAGTAGAAGACCAAGAACTGTTAATTTGGATGATTTAGAATTTTCACTATCAATTGGGAATAATAAAGAGCAACCATTAAATCTAACAATTCCACTATTGTGGACTGGGGATAATGCACCAATTTATTCGATATGGGGAATAAATGGAAAATTTCCTAATAATTTAGATTCAGCTAATATGGCTATAATCGATTTGAGCGCTACCGAAATAAATCGAAGATTAGATATGAAAAGGCCAACGGACCTAGCTTTTGTTGTAGAATTAATCAGACAAAGCACCGCCAAAAGAATACCAATTATGGTTAGACTAGGTGCAGGTGATGTCGAAAATGACTTGAAAATAATAGCTAAATCAGGGGCTGAAGGTGCAATTTTAACAAGTCGAGAAATGCCTATTGAAGCTGCCGTTACAGCAGCAAGAAATTGTAGAGAAAAACTTACTGTTCTAGCATCATGTCAAACATTAGATTATGAGGTGGCTGCTAAACTTATGGCTTTAGGTGCCTCAGGCCTATTTTTTGAAGGTGAATGTACAAATGAAAATCTGAAAGCCTTCGGGACAAATTTATCAAAAACTATTGGTTCTTTAGGTATTGGAAATATACAAGATTTAAGCCCTGAAAACCTTAGGACAAATAATCAAAATACTGCTGCAATGACTGGAGTTCCAATAGCAGGATACGATTCTGTATTGCCAATGTGGCGCCACTAAGGATTAAACCCAAATCTAACGCAATTGGGCCACCCTGCTCAGGACTTCATTTGAGAAGAACGTAAATAAGCCCAAGTAGAAACGGATGTCAATAAAGCCGAAACTGTCATCACAGTCTCATACTTATCCCAACTTGTAGCAATTATTACCAAAGAAACTAAACCAATAATTCCTGCCCAGAATTTTGCCTTATCTGGATCTTCTGTAAAAAAAGAATGATTTTTACCTGACATGAAAACCCAAATTGTAACAAAAACCATAGCTGAAATCAAAATTGATGTCGAAAGTGCACCATTTATATGGTCAATATTTGTATCAGGGCTAAGAACTGGAATTTTCATACCTTGAGATATTACTAGAACTAAATAAACGACAAGTGCACCATATCCTGCCCCTGCAACCAAATAAAGCATACCTCGCTGCGAATCTCCATCCAGTGAATCTCCATTCCAATCATCTATAGATGGTTCTGACGAAGAACTGGAGTTAGACTCTCTTCTAACAACCTTTTCCAATGATTCTTCTTCTATTTTTTGTCCAGGTAATGTTTCGTCGATATCCAAATCATCCATCACTCTTCCTCCTTTAATGGAACGATATTATGACCTTTGAAATCGAATTCAACGGAACGCCTGACTAAACCTTTCAATGTCAGTGAGGTAATACCTAAATCTCTAGCAACATCATTGGCAAATGTTCCATCGGGACCAATAATCTCAATAATCTTTGATTCAAGTGACTTAAACTTCTTCTCAGTCATCAAAACAACTGTTAAAAGTTCCTGAGTTTCATCAAAAGTTAGTGAAGTTGATATCTGGAAAGCATTGTAGAATGTGCGATAACCCTTTTCAGGCCTCCCACTTTCGTTATTTACTTCCCATCTTGATTCAACCAATTTGAATTTTTCAAAATAGGTAATTGCACCATAAGCGCCTTCTCCATGTTTGGAAACTAAATCGCTAATCATGGTCCAACCTTCGGCTAAAGTAGCGAGTACATTACGTCTATCTTTAGAATCAACTGCTCTAAAAAGTGCCACTAATTCGGCAGGGTCATTAATGAGTTTTACGCGTTTCATCTTTACTATATTTCCTTATGCAAGATTCCCTATAAAATAACCGTATGCACCCATTTCAAAGATCTATCTCTCCTTCTAAGCCACATTCTGAACACTGAATTGGTTGCGTTCCAGAAATTTTAGGGATATCCATACGTGCTGAACATTCAGGGCATTCAATGGTCATAGTCTCTGTTACAACTTTTCTCTTTCGAACTCTACGTTCCTTTACAGGAGAAACTACTGGAACAACGGATTCCATATACTCAGAACCTGAAACCGGTTCGGATGAAACTGGAAGTTCATATGGTGCAGAATCATCTCGTCTACTCATATAGAAAACTGCACCTCCTATTGCTATAATTAACAATAATCCACCTCCGGCAATCAAAGGAATTGGTAGTTCAGATTCAGGATTATTTCCTGATGATGTTTTTCCCTTATTAGTTGTGGAATCAGCTACTATAGTAACCGTACATGTATCTCTAGCAACAAGCCCATCGTCATCAGTTACCCTAACAACTACTAAAAATGATGAATCGGGTGGTGTGTAATTATAGGAATGTACTACAGTGTTTGAACCTTTAAAATCAACGGAATCAATATCTCCAGTGCTACTATTGAAATTCCATTCATACAATACTATCCGCCCTCCATTATCACTAGCTATTGCTGTGAACAATAAGTCATCCTCAAGTATAGCTTCTTCATCACATGTTGCTGATACTATCGGTGGAGAAAGTATCTGAATACTAATAGTCATAGACTCACTTGAGGCCCCTAATGAATCTGTAACTCTGAGATAAACATCATGCTCTCCAATATCTGAATCTGTGGTTGATACACTAGAACCATTATCTGAACTCTCATACAAATTTTGACCATTGGCAAACAACAAAAACTCTGTTGTCCAGATATAACTCAAAGGATTACCGTCTGGATCTGTAGCATCTCCGAATAGAATAACACTATCACCAGCCACTACTGGATTGGGATTGACATCAACAGAACTAAGAACAGGAATACCATTAATCAAAACATTAGCTGTAACATTAGATGACCAAAAACCAATATCATTTATTGCTCGGAAAGTTATTGTGTGTGAACCCCTCGACAACTCAGATATAGTAAACATTGATTCTTCGGAAAGCACGCCATCTAAACTAGAAAGCCATTGATAACCTACAACTTCTGTATCCTCTGAAGCTTCAGAAACGGCTGAACCATTGAATTCAATAGATTCACCTTCATTAATGACACAATTAGAAAATAATGAGCATCCTGTAATTGAGTCTATACTTGCCTCTGGAAAATCGCCAATTCCAACATTCATTGTGACCAATTTGCTCCAGCGACCTTCATTATCTTTTGCGCTAAACGATATGACATGATAGCCCATACTCAGATTAGATATTGTAAAATTAGATTCTAGAGATAAATTTCCATCAACATCTGAATTCCATAAATATTCCACAATAGAACCATCTGCATCATTGGCTGAACCTACCATGATAACTGGTGTGTTAGGCAATGCCGTTGTTGGACTTATAGATTCAATATTTGCTACTGGAGCCTGATTGTCTAATTGACCCTCATAATAAATTGCTAAACCAGATGAAGTGCCTACAGCAATATTTTCTCCACGATAAGACATTGCAACGCTAAGAACATCTCCAAAAACAGATATTCGCCACAATTCATCACCATTTGTTACATTAGCTAAAACCAATTTTTTATTAGTTGAACCTGCAACCAAATATTTTGCATCGCCATTGAAATCAATTTCGGTAATTATGCCACCTATATCCTTGTCCCATGCCTTAAATTCAATCGACAAGTCAAGAACTGTGATTAAGCCTTGATCTGTTCCAAATGCATAATAATTCGAATCAAAACTACCTGAAACACAAGTAACTTCATCGGTTTGTCCCCATTCTAAAACAGGAGTATCTCCCTCTGATTCATAAACATAAACTTTACCATTTTCAGAACCAATAATCAGATAATTACTATCGCCGGAAAAATCAAGATCTGTTATTTTACCATCAAGAGTTCCTGAATGATACCATGATGCATCAGAACTTGAAGTATCATAAACATATACATTACCATCTTCTGTTCCTGCCGCAATATACTGTGAATTAGGAGAAATAGACACGGAACTGAATACTATTCCTGTATATGAATCACTCCAAACTTCGTCGCTACTACTCTTGTGAATAAAATAAACATTATGGTAAGCTATTGCTGCAATATTATAACCATCTGAACTTACATCTAAGCCTACCCATGTAACGTCATTAGTGGTCTTGCTCCATTTTTTGATTCCGTCCTCCCACAAATTAATTTTTCCGCCTTCACTTTCACTACCAGATACCATTATTTTTCCATCTGATGAAGCTGCTAGAAAATTCTGATAATCAGAGGTTCCCAGTGTCTTATGTGGGGTTTGTGTAGTGTTATACCAAAGATATGCATTATTACCAAAAATTCCAGATATATTTCTAGAATCCTCAGATATAGATACTGCCGATATCTCTGATGTTGAATAATACTCCCAGAGTGGTTCTTTTTCAGCTTCAGCACTTGAAAAAACACACGTAAAAGCAAAGAGCATCAACATCACTAAACTTATTTTTTTCATCGGAAACATTACCTAACTTAACAGCCTCTCTAATAATAGGGGGATTATTACAGTGCGCCTAACCCCGCATAAGGTTGTAACGCCCTCTAAGTTCTAAAACTTTAAGTGCCTCTAATACTGGTTTTGATTTAGCCCATTTTGTGTAGGCTGATAGGAAAATATCTCTACCGTTAATCTCAGAATGATGAGAATCTAGAGATTCAAGAAATACACGCAAATCAGAGGCTCGATCTTCATCATCTTCCGAAATACTTGACAAACCAAAATCTATTACATAAATTTTGTCAGTAACCAAAAAATTACTGGTCGTAGGATCTCCATGAACTACATTGCATGAATGAATCATTGTTAATAGTTCAGCCGTTTTAACGAGATGATTCCTGAAATCCTTTTCCCTTAATGCCTTTTCGAGAGTCGAACCATCAATAAATTCCATAAGCAAACTATTATCTGAAATATTCACGCTATAAAGTGCAGGTACTGAAATACCTCTAGAAAGTAGTCTTTCCATAATACGTGACTCGCTTCGTAATCTTTCTACGACTAACCTTTTTTCCAAGGAAGGATGGCGATATCCACGCTTATTCCTAACTTTTGATACAACTATTTGACCATTCCATTCTACAGTCTCTACAATCGCTTCCGCACCTCTAAATTTCATCTCCAAGTAACCTCTACCATATCTGTTCTATATCTTTGATTAACAACATTATCTTCCTCTGTTATCTGATAATCTGCATTCATCATCTGATGACCTAACCAAGCAACCATAACTCCGTTGTCTACACAAAGTGCTTTTTCAGGTACAAAACACTTCACGCCCCGTTCACTGGCCATCGTCATTGCCATTTCTCTAAGTCTAGAATTGCATGCAACACCACCACCCAAAACCAATTCAGTTTTTCCAGTATGTGCTAGGGCCCTTTCAGAAACTTCACAAGACATTGCGAAAGCAGTTTCTTGAACCGAATATGCCAATTGACCCAAAGAATAACCTGACTCTAACTTCTGTTTTGCAGCCGTCATTAGACCTGAGAATGCCAAATCCATCCCTTTAACTGAATAAGGTAAATCAATTAGCTCGTCTCCTTCTGCAATCTTTTCAAGCTTGGGGCCTCCAGGAAAACCCATACCTGCTTCTCTAGCAAATTTATCTAGACCATTTCCTATTCCAATATCTATTGTTTCCCCAAAGACTCGGTAGCGACCTGCTGCATAAGCAATTACTTGTGTATTTGCTCCTGAAAGATAGAGTAATACCGGATCTTTAGCTCCTTCAAGAAGGCCAATCTCTAAGTGAGCAACACAATGATTTACTCCTAGAAGAGGAATGTCATTAGAATATGCAAAAGCCCTTGCAGCTGTAGCTCCAGTCCTGAGGCAGGGGCCAAGTCCTGGCCCTCGTGCATAAGACACGAGAGATATGTCCTTTGAAGACAGATTCGCCTCGTCAAGAGCTTTCTTGAACAATTTAGGTAACTCTTCTGAATGATGGTTTGCAGCTTCTCTAGGATGTATTCCTTCACCCTCTTCTGGAATGTAAACTGATCTTTGATTAGAAAGAATAGTCCCTTCAGATGTTATTATCCCTACTCCTGCGGTATGGGCTGTAGACTCAATACCTAGAATTGTTGTACTCAATTTTCCTTCTCTTCATCAATTTGAGGGATGGCTATTTCTCTTAAATCTTCATCACCTTCAACATCTTTATCTGAGGATTCAGAATCTATAATTTCGGATTCATCTTCCATTCCTGTGTAAATAATATAACTACATAAACTCATCAAGACAAAAATTGCCAATAAAGCAGTCCAAGAACCTTCGGATTTTGTGAAACTATCTCCAGATTCGACCTCTATGAATCTATTCAAAGTTATTATGTAATCCTCCGTTGAATTGTCGCTATAGTCTATAATCACTGATCGTACAGCCAGTGATAGTGGCCCCTCCTTAGATGCTGTCCAAGTTACATTGAATGTCTCGCTATCACCTGAAGGAAGCGAAATACTCGTTCGTGTGTAACCAGATTGAGCATTAATTAACAAATCTAAATTTAAATTGTTGAAATTGATATCCGTTGGATTAACTATAGAGACGCTTAAATTAACCTCCGAAAACTTAGGAGCTTTTTCGCCAATCACATATAGGGTTCCATCAACAAAAATGGTTCCCGACTCAAAATTAACATTAGTATGATTTAAATTGAAATTTTCAGTAATGGCTGTATTATTATCAATATAACCTTCCCAAGACCTTTCTACATATCCAAAGCCAAGATTTAGGTAAAATGTAAAACGTGATTGATGGTCAATAATCTGACCTGAATTGTTAATTTCATACTGCTTTGCCCAATTCCAAGAACCAATCATTCTTTCCCCATCCCATTGTCTAACTTCAAAACCTACGATTGGCAAATTTGTAGATTCCTCCAAAGCTGAAAAAGTAACCCACCACTCCTGTGTCATTCGTGTACTGCAATTATAATAGAATATAGATTCCATATCTGGATTCGAACCAATAGATCTCATACCAAGTGTGTAATTCCTTATACTTACTCCCGAAAGTTTGAGATTGGTATCTTCTGAAAAGATACCATAATTAAGCATACTAAACCCATCAAGCGCTAAACCTGTAATATCTGAATTCCCACCTACCAACCATATCATGCCATAATAGATTGTTGAATTATATATGGATAAATTTCCTGCATCTGAAACTAAAGTATAAGGAGAGAGTATCGTCTCATTACTCTCATTTCCAAATGAATACTCCATAGTGTTCACTGTTGTATTAATCAAATTCAATTCTCCACCAGGATTAATTCTTATTTCTGAAGTTGTTAAATCTAAAGTTTGATTAACATTTAAATTAGAATCTTTGATAGTTAAATGACCATCAATAATAATATCACCTTGTAACCAAATTTGATCATCTTCGAGAATAAGAAACTCATCTTT
>LWDU01040562.1_pt1 | contig 21256 bp, 18 predicted proteins | sample 727161 | NCBI WGS metagenome assembly LWDU01 (sample SAMN04566230, study PRJNA314399) | hydrothermal vent metagenome | isolation source: deep sea hydrothermal plume seawater | place: Mexico: Gulf of California, Guaymas Basin | collected 2004-07-11
TGCTGGCCGACCTAAAAAGTCAACGAACTGACCTTTGGGTCCGGCATCCTGGTCGCCGAGCATCCCGAGCATCTCTTTTCGCTCAAGCGCGTCAAGCATGAGTGAATAGTCGTAACGCTTGTCGAGAATCCGCTGTCCTGTCTTGCAGCGGATCCGATCAATGAGTCGATCGACATAGGGATTGTCGAGTCGTCGAGCAATCACGTTTGCCGGGTGGCCGGCAATACCACCCACGTAATTGAACACCTCCCAATTCCCAAAATGACCTGTAAGCACTAACAGCGGCCGCCCGCTGTCCATCAAGGCGTCAACGCGTTCGCGAGTATCCGGGGATGCGTAGCGAAAATAGTCATCGAGATTCGCTTCGTTTACGATTCGCGGAAACCGAATCACCTCAAAGATCATTATGACAAAATGATCAAAACTCGCCCGACTGAGACGTTGAATTTCCCGTTCGTCAAGGTCGGGAAAGGCATGACGAAGATTGTCTTGTGCAATCAAACGATGCCGGCCGTCGAACGCATGCCCCAGGCGAGAGATGACGCGAGCCATCATCCGAATCACCAACCAGGGGAGCATCTGGAGAGCGAATATTGCCACCCTCACCAGAGCATAGACGGAAAAATCAAAAACTTCGCGGCGACTTGTTCGTTCACTCATCCTGCTGTGCTCGATTTCGACTTTGACTCCCGTCCGTCCTCCGCGCGACTTTATCAGATCCGGCTCAGACCAACAAGATCGATGGCTAGCTCGCAACCCTGTCGGCGGGGCTGGTCAACCCAAACCGGGGATCGAATCGTGTTCCGTCGTTACGCGGAGGACGTCGGCTGATAGGCCAGGTTGCAATCGAACTTCGCCCGTGTCCAGAACCGTGTCCAGGCATGTCGAAATCAAGTGCTTAACGGTCACAGGCGTTGAGGCCGGTTGTCCGCCATCGGCCTCAGATTGTCCGATGACTTGCCCACCAGTCAGTCCTCCCCCATGTAACAAGAGTGGCGAGAGCCGTCCCCAGTGGTCACGGCCGCCTCGATTGTTGAGCTTGGGTGTCCGCCCCATTTCTCCAGTGGCCACCAGGAGGATCTTGTCCTGCAAACCACGAGATTCCACGTCTTCGATGTAAGCCGACAGCGCGTGATCGAACGGCCGACCGACCACCTGCATGCCGCGTTCAACGCCTAGATTATTGACATCCGCGTGCATGTCCCAAACGAAATCCGTGCTGACCGTAACAAAGGTACATCCCGCTTCGCACAACCGCCGAGCCAACAACAGGAGTTTGCCGAGCGACTTGGCATTGTGACCGTACCGCTCCCGGTTGTTCTTGTCGTTCCACGAGTCGGGAAGATAGAAGTCGGCCGTATCATAGCGAGCAATGGTGCGAGCATCTTCGTTGGACAGATCAAACGCCTTGGCAACACCTCCTAAAATCGTGTCGAAGGCCTGACGTTGTATGCTATCCAACCCGCGTCGTTGTTGATCATCGAGCGATCGGCGAATCTTATCGAGACCGGAGAGCAGTTGTCGTCGATCGGACAGCCTCTGTCGGGACAAATGTAACTTCATCGCGTCCTGCAAGTCTCCACTGCCGCCCGGTAGAAATGGCGACGTGGAAAGACCGAGATCACCTGTCGAAGCAAAATTGCCAAAATTGGAAATCGGCCCGTTCAGCTCACTATCCACGGACTGAGGGAAAAGTCCCACATTCGTCGGCATGCCTGTTTTTGTATCGTTAGCACCGATCACCTTGGCAACGATCGAACCGAGGTTCGCTTGAAGCGTGTCAGCAGCAACCAACGGTTGAAGTCGATGCGCGCTGCTACCACTTTGATAGGAGCGGACAATGGCGGTACGATGAGCCACTCGGGCCAATAGGGGCATGTTGGCGCTGTACTCAACGCCTGGCACGCTTGTCGAACACGTACCATAAACGGATCGTATCTCGGCGGGCGCCGACGGTTTGGGATCGAACGTCTCGAACTGACTTGGGCCGCCGTGTAAGAACAGAAAAATGACCGACTTTCCAGTGCGCAAAGGCGCAGCGCCATGAGCGTTACGGCCGGCCAACAATCCGCTGGCACCCAACAGCCCGCTAACACGCAGGAATGTCCGTCGATTTCCGTTGATTCGGTCGAAGAATTCTAGTGCTGCCATGCGTCTCTAACCTGTCTTTTTCGCCGTGGAACCCACTCCGAATAGGATTCATGTTAGAAAAGACCGCACGCCACGTCCAGCAGAAACTTGAAACGGACTAGCTACCCAAAAAGTACTTTCCCTGCCAAGTGTCTCGTTTACCCAGTTCCTCGTCCAATCTTCTTCGAATCGCCGATTTGTCGAGGGCCCAATTTGGACCAACAAAGAAGTCTCTCGGTGCCTCTCCGCTCACCCTTTCGACAACGACATGGGGCGGTAACAACTCTAAGAACTCGACCAGCGTGGCAATGTAATCGCGCAGCGACATAAGCTCCGTTTCGCCTCGCTCCACTTGCTCTCCCAGCGGTGTACGTTTTACCGCGTAGAGATTGTGGATCTTGACGGCATCGATTCCGGTGACCGCTAGCTCTCGCGCGGTCGCCAACATGTCCTGGCGAGATTCACCGGGAATCCCCAGAATCACGTGAGCGCAAATTTCAAAACCCCGTCCACGACTTCGTTCCATCGCATCCAAAAACGCATCGTGATGATGGCCCCGGTTCATCCAATCCAGCGATCGGTCATGCATTGTCTGCATGCCGTATTCCACGGTTAAATCGGTCGTTCCGGCAATTTCCTCGAGCAAGTCGAGTACGTCGTCCGGAACACAATCGGGACGAGTCCCGATCGCCATACCAACGATCTTGGGGTGTGTTAGCGCCCGTTCATAAAGAGGACGGAGTTGGTCCACAGGAGCGTAGGTATTGGTGGCTGGCTGAAAGTACGCCATGAAATCGTCGCACTTGTACCGCAGTTTGAGATTTCGGATCCCGATATCGATCTGATCGAGGATATCTTGACGGGGTACTCGACGACTGGGGCTGAAACTGCGGTTGTCGCAAAAAATGCAGCCTCCCACCGTGACACTACCGTCTACGTTGGGACAAGTGAAACCAGCGTCAATACTAACCCGCTGTACTCGGCGACCATACCGTTGCCGCAACTGATAGTTGTAGGGGTAGTAGCGGTGCCCAGCTTGACGCCAGGAGGTAGAATCTGGCAACGATTTAGCCATATTCGACGATTGACGCTCCAAAGTAGCTGACTTAGATTAGTAAAGTAGCTGACTTAGATTAGTATGGTTGATGACGATGGACTGAGAGACATGTCTGGCCTCGCACGAGTCAGGCAGGCGCAACATCCTATGATAATTAAACTTGCGTAACAATGGCACAAGAACAACGGAAGTTTGGCAATCTGACACCCGTGGTTGGCGGTGACATCGTCACCCTGGCCAAGGAACGGTTGTTGATCGGGCGCCGCGAAAGCTGCGACATCGTGCTGCAATTCCCCAACGTGTCATCGAGTCATTGCCAGATGTTTGTCGACCGCGGCTACTGGTTCGCTAAAGACCTCAACAGTCGAAACGGCACCAAGGTGAACGGCAAACGAATCACACGTAAACGGATTGATCCGGGTGACACAATTGCCTTCGCCAAACACGTTTTCACGATGAACTACTTGCCTGCCGATCTGGGTGCTATGGGGCCTCCACCGCCGGATGAGGAAGTGATCGCGAGCGTGATCGGAAGAACACTTCTCGACCGCGCCGGTTTGGACCGTCGCTCGAACAACAGGTCCTAGCCGCTGTTGTGCGTTTCGTCATTTGCTTTATCTCGGCCCGATCCTCGATTTCATTCTTCGTCGCCCTTTTCCGGGCCACCCGAAAGGACTCACAATGCTCTCCCACAATGTGTTTTTCACGCTCAAGGATGCCTCGGAAGAGCGATGCCAGAAGTTGGTCGACGCCTGTCACCATTTCCTTGCACCTCACGACGGGATCGTGTTCTATGCGGCGGGAACGCTCACTGCCGACTTGACACGAGAAGTCAACGACACGGCGTTTCACGTCGCCCTCAATGTGGTGTTCATCGACCGCGCCGCACACGATGCGTACCAGGTCTCACCGAAGCACTTGGAATTCATCGCATCCAACAAAGACGACTGGTCGAAGGTCCGAGTATTTGATTCGGACGTCGCAGGGGCGGTGTAAATTTGGAGTGCGGTGACTTTTCACCGCTTTCGTTTCAATCCGCGCTGAATTGGCACAAGTCGCGTGGATGCGTTACATCTATCCACAACTAGAAAGCTCCGACAAGTCGGAACACTCCAAAAGGGTCGCAGTGCCACACAACGACACGTTAACTAATCGGCCCGCTGCGGAAGGATGGCAGATCCCACGAGGGCGACGACCAGGTTGACGACCATTCCATAGAGTCCAGCATGGATACCATAGGGTTTGTCGTTTCCGGTGAAAACCAGAAATAAGGCGGTCGCGAGGCCGACCAGCATGCCCAGCAGTATCGGACTCGCTTTGGCTCGTTGCCAATGCAGCCCGAGAAAGAAAGCTGGCGCCAGTTGTGTCAGCAACTCGAATTTGATCTTGAGTAGCGTCACCAATCTTGTTTCCCGAAGCTGAATGGCGACGGCGACGGCAATTGCAATGACGATCCACGAACAGACTTTTCCGACATGTGTGAGTCGTCGTTGCGACCATTCGGGCCGTGCGACAGCGACAAAATCCTTGGTCACCATCGACGAGAGCGAGAGAAGAACGGAATCTGCCGTCGACATCAGCGCGGCCAAGATAGCGGAAAAGAGCACCACGACAATCCATCTGCCGATCAGAGAACTTCCGTGGACATCGCTGAGCACAACAGTTAGGACGTGGTCACCATCGATTCCGGCACCCAGCCGAGCGGCGGCTGTCACTCCGAACAGAACGGCAATCAGCGTAGTGGTCAAAGGTAAGAACGCCATAATGGATAGACTCGTCCGCAATACTTTTGCTGACCTAGCGGCAAATATTCGCTGAATTGCCTGCGGGTACAAAGCGCCTCCAATACCGACGATCAATATCCAACTGATCCACTCACGAACTTCGTCGGCGGAAGGTGGAGCCAACTTTTCGGGCGCCTCAGCGGCCAATATCTGTGTAATTTCGCTCAGCGGACCAAAGCGTCTCAGGACGATGACCAACAATACAACGAATCCGATCATCAACACGGACCCTTGAATCGCGTCGGTCCACGCGACCGAGCGAAATCCGCCCAGTGATTCGTAGATGACAATGATCAGTGCCAGGCTGATGACACCAATGAAATAGGCTTGAGCGGGCGACTCCGGTGCAAATCCCTCGAGTGCCGAACCAAGCGCTTTTAGCTGAGCGATGAGGAAGTTGGCTGCGGCAAAAATCATCAGCAACGAGGCGAGCGAAGCCAATGTCCGCGACCCGTAGCGATGCATCAAATAGTCAGCCGGAGTAATGAACTGACGTCTTCTGGCAATGGCGTACAGTCGTGGAGCAAGCAGCAAATAGACCATGACGATTGCCGTCATGAAGTGGACGCACACCAACCATCGGAAACCGATGTCGTAGGCTTTGGACGAGAAACCGAACAGCGTGTTGCCACTGTATTGAGTGGAATACAACGTCAATAACAGAACCATCATGCCGACGCCGCGGCCGGCCAAGTAGAAGTCGCGAAGTGAATCTTCCTGGCGAGCCCGCATGCCGAAGTAACCCAATGCGATCAACGACAGCAGGTAGACCCCAATGAAAGCCAACTCGGCGGTGGAAAACGGTAACGCAAGATCCATCTCAGGCTACCCGTTTTCTGTCGTCGACTGTTCTGAATCCGCCTCTGCAGCCCAGGGCCGTTGGTACAACCAAAAGGTGAAGCAGGATACGACAAACGACCCGATGATGGAGGTCCAGACCCACAGAGGCAATCCGAAGATGATGTGGCCGGCGACCGACTGACCGAGAAGATGCCAATACCAAGGCACAGCGACCAGGATCGCAATGGCCAGCAGAGTCAGAAACACGGGGCTTGGGGGGTGGCCAAGTGCGGCACTCTCCAACTCGCCACTTTTCGGCAGACGGAACGAGGATTGAGCCACCATGAGTATCAGCGGGATCCGAACGTTTTGACATCAGCGCTCAAACGGGGGGCTACCAATTGAACCAGCCCTTTTTCTTGCCAAAGCTTGCCAAGGCCTTCTCTTCGGTTTTGCAAATGTCGAGCACCTTGTCCAATGCTGTGATCTTAAAGATATCGAACAGATTGTCGCTCAGGTTACATAGTTTCAGTTCGGTTTCGTCGGCTTTGCATTTCTTGTTGACGTAGGAGAGTTTTCCCAACATCTGTGAGGACATGAAACTGACGCCACCAAAGTTGAGTAAAATGCGGCCGCCTTTGTTGGCAACGGCCACTTCTCGGAGCTCCTCTGCCAGCTTTTCAATCAAACCTTCGTCCAAGATCTTCTGATCCGTAAAAACACAGATCATTACACCTTCATGCTCTTTCGTCTTCAACGACATAGTCTGGACGTCCCACTCAAACTGGCTTTGCGTCGGATAAAATCGACACTTGGGTTTCGAGAAAAGAGGCAGCCGTTCTTTGCGACCTCTACTGCTGAGCAACTCACAGACTAACACGTCCCCCCCGGGCTTGCAATTCCCCGAGAAGCCATGACGGGAATTGCGATTGGCATGCTTCGTTTTTTAAAATCGATGAAATTCAAATACAGAATAGGCGGCGAGCGGTCATATCGACGAAAATCGACAACTTGCGGAGAGGATGTCGAAGGGGGAATTGAACCGTGGGGGAGTACGTTTCTTTGAACACGGCACAAGTAGTTCGTTCAACGGTTAGCAGGCCGTCTGCCACCCCGACCGGAGTCATCGGGGCCAGTTTCGCGGTCGTGTTGTTGTTCCTCGGCCACCCTTCGTTTGCAATTCAACCAAGTGATACTATGACAGCGAGTTTAGAGAAGGTTCATGCGGAATACGGCGTCACCATCAAATACCATTATAAGGCCGAGGAGTTCTTTCCCACCTCCTGGCTCCGCCAGCCGATCAATGGTCGCGGTGAACAGATCGATCTGGACGCATTACCTAGCCCGGTAAAGGTCCTTAACGGCTTCCTTGGCCGCTACCTCAAGTCGGTAGTCAAACGCAACCTCAAGACCGTCTTCTTAATGAGTGACCTCGAGTTCTATGGCAAGTCATATGGAGGTACGCACAGTCGAACGGCCGTCTATTTGCGTATCGGAAACGACAAGAGAATCTGGTCGGACGTTTTTTTGACGTCACGTCTGCACTCCGAGTTTTCCAGCATATTGATACAAAACTATGATTTCCCAAACACCCGCTGGCAGGCCCTGAATACGGCAGGATTCAAGTACTCAGGAAGCGGTGTCGAAGTTCTCGGCACGAAGAAACTCTATGGCCAAACGGAGGAATTGCTCGAGCAGGGCTTTCTCGTTCGCTACTCGCAGAGCAGCCTGGAAAACGACTTCAACATGCTAAGCGATTGGCTGTTTACGCGTCCCGAAAAACTTGCTGAACTCTGCCAAAAGCACGAGCTGTTGGCCTCAAAAAGAACTCTGGCAATCGAGTTTTATGCGTCGATCGACAAGCGATTGAAGTTCGAGTGACAAGGCGTTTGACAAAGCGAGGCCCCTCGGTATACTCCATTCCAATCATCACGTTGGAGACGGTGTCCTGGAACGACAGGCTGTCGTACAGGAAAACAGGGAACTCCTGAGAACGACGATGTGCTAAAGGCCATTACGACTAGGAGTCGTGAGAAGGCAGCATGGTCCGAGTTGGGAAGTCAGAAGACCTACCGTATCCAACTGGTTCAGGTTCCTCTTGGGTGGGATCCTGGTCCGCGGTGGGCTGAGTCTGCTTCCCCACTTCATTTACGGATTCTCCAATGGCCAGTGCGCGCAAGGCCTTCACCTTGGTCGAATTGCTTGTTTCGATCGCTATCATCGGATTACTGGTCGCCTTGTTACTGCCAGCCGTTCAGGCGGCTCGCGAGTCGGCTCGAAAATCCTCGTGCTCAAACAACTTGCATCAGATCGGTGTCGCGATTGCCAACTACCAATCGTTATTGAGAATTTTTCCGACAGGATGCATCGAGTGGCGTCCGCCCGGTGGGTCGCCCACGTTGAAACAATTCGCTTGGTCGGCGTTGATCCTGCCGTACATGGAAGAGACAAACGTGTCGAAGAAAATCGACTTCCACTATCCCTTCGATCACGCTGTCAATGCGAAAATTGCCAAGACAGAGCTCGAGGTCTACGTCTGCCCTTCGGCAGTGGACGATGATCGGGCGGGCCGAACCGACTATGGCGGGTTGTTCGGTCAACGCATATCCAACACCAAACCAGACGATGGCGTATTTGTATACAACCGTTCTTTCGGCCCGAGTGACGTTCGAGATGGACTCTCGAACACGATGGCGGTCGCCGAAGACCTGGCGGGACCGGATTCCGAATGGATCAATGGGCGCAATGTGTTCGTTCAATCCGGCGGAGTGAACGACCCGAAGGCCTGGATTGGCGACAACGAGATCCGTAGCCAACATACCGGCGGAGCTTTTTCGCTCTTCCTGGACGGCCATGTGCTCTTCCTACCGAACGAAATGGACCTGTTCGCCCTTGCGGCAGCCATCACGCGAGCAGAAGGTGATGTTTTTCAACCCTGATCCTGGCAACACGCCCACAAGGAGTAGACGATCATGAAACTGCAAAGATGCCGAGCCGTACTGTTGCTCGGTTTTCTAGCGACGGGACTATTTGTGTCTCGGGCTTCCGCCGAACCGTTAGTAGATTTCGAAATATTGGGCTCCACGTTGGCTCCCAATTCCTTCAACAACAACGCTGGTGGCGGCAGTTTTGTGTCCAAGGGTGCGAGCTTTAGCAACACCTTTACCGACTTTGGGACGTTCACGGCCTGGACCGGGTTTGCGATTTCGAACATGAAGGACACCACGACACCCGGTTTTGGCAATCAGTACAGCGCGTTCCCAGGCAGCGGCGATGGCGGCAGCGATACGTACGGAATCGCGTTCAGTGTCGCACGCATTACGGCGCCCTTCGGTGCAACGGTCGAGTCGTTTTCCGTGACCAATACGACGTATGCGGCCCTGTCGATGAAAAATGGCGATGCCTTTGCAAAGAAGTTCGGCGGACCCTCTGGCAACGATCCCGATTTTTTCAAGATGATCATTACCGGCTGGGATATTGACGACAACGTGATTGGCACACAGGAATTTTTCTTGGGCGACTTTCGAGGAAGTAGTTCCGAGGACTACATCGTCGAAGAATGGACAAAAGTAAATGTCAATTTACCTGAGGCGCCAACGGCCGTGACCTTCGCCTTCGACGGTAGTGACAAGACTGAATTTGGCGGTATTGTTTTCCTGAACACCCCGGCATACGCCGCCATCGACGATGTGCTGTTCGCCGCGACCATCCCAGAACCAACGACTCTCGCTCTGATGTTCGGATTAGGCTTAATGACCTTGGTCGGCCACCGAAGGCGGACAAGACGACGAGCTTAACTGTCCGGCTCAAGCGGTCATTGTTCACAGAAATCCACCGAGTAAAAAGACGCCCGTCGGTTCAATGCGCCGGGCGAATACCAACTCGAATATTACCGGGATCGCTGCTCATACTGAATGCTCGTTCAGCATCCTCCAACGAAAACCACTGTTTGACGAGGTCATCGAACGGGAATTCCTGATGATGTGCAGCGAGGAATTCGACCGCATTGACAAGGTCCTTCGGGCAGTAATTGTGGATACCTCGTATCGTCAAGTTGCGACGCACGATTCGCTCTGGTGCCATCGACACGGGAGGTCCGGGGAAAACAGAACCGACTAGAACTAGGGTGCCGCCGATTCGCATCATGTTCCAGCCGGATTCCACAGCCGATGAACTGCCGGAGAGTTCCAACGCAACGTCGAAACCGTGTTCGCCAGTAATGCTCTTGCCGACCGCAGTCAGTTCATCAGGATGCGCCACACTGGTAGCTCCAAAAGCCTCAGCATTCGCAAGGCGAGAGCTGTCGACGTCGACGCAAACGATGTCAGCTGCACCGGCGACTTTCATCATTGCCGTGGCCGTGAGTCCCAACAGTCCCATACCGAAAAGGCAAACACTACGGTCTCTGACATCACCGGCGACCTTCATTGCGGCGGCAATCGTGGCCGTCGCGCAACTCGCCGGACAGGCCGCTTCCAAAGAGAGTTGGTCGGGTAAACGTACGATGGATGTGCCTGCTGTGAGCAGGCAGTGTTCAGCCATGCCACCGAGCAATTCTCGCCCGGGACTCAACAGCTCATGTCCGTATTTCACCGAGGCCAAACACTTTTGCGGTAAGTCGCGGCGACAATAAAAACAATCACCGCAACTGGCGACAATCGCCCAGGTTACTCGGTCACCGACCTTCAATACTTGTCCAGACAAATCGACTTCTGGTGCTGAATCACCGCAACAAATGATCTCACCAACAATTTCATGACCAAGGACCGTCGGCACGGCAACATCTCGGCGACCGTCAAAACTATGCAGGTCACTACCGCACACGGTACAACCGAGAACACGGACCACCATCTCGGTAGCAACGGGTCGCGGTGTTGAAACGCGTCGCAGCTCCAGGTTCTTTCCCGCTCCGTGAAAAATCGCCGCCAACGACTCGCTCATGAGATTCCCTTCGATGGTGGCAATTCACTTGACGCGTTCGGAATGCGAACGGCAAAATAACGCCACACAAACAGCAAGCTGACAAGAGAGAATGCGATCGTAAACCAACATAACCGGGTGAAAAAGGTCAAGAAGTCGTCTGTCTCGGTAAAGAGCTTGCGGGAGATCATTACGGCGATGTAACCCAGGTATCCGAACGCATCGGCCACATACATCAGAAAAGCAATGTTGCCTCGTTCACGCGTCATGGCAATCAATCGTTCAAACACGGTCGTGTGAATTGCCACGTACGGTAGATAGAGCCCCAGCCCAACCAATACCATGAACTGAAATCCGTCGATCGCCGAGGCCTGCAGACCCACAAGTGCGGCGGCCAGCACGGCAAAACCGAAGCAACAGGTTGCGAGTGAAACGAAAAATGCCTTGCGGTTGTCACGCACGCGGACAGCGCCGCCGTTGATGACCAACACGCCAATCGCAACAAACATTTCTGATTTCGTAAAGATCACTGGTGCCGCTTTTTCGCCAAGCCCGTCCCAAAGCTCGGGTTGAAAATCAGCGCGAACACTGCGAATGACGGTGACAAGTAAATACATCAGAACCAGTAGCGTAAGACCGCCGGCATGGCGTTTGAGCAGCGCCCAACGTTCGGCACGATTCAATGTCGACCTTACACTGCGCGCGTCGACATCGAGAGCGGTGGGTGATGGGATTCTGGCCAGCATTGCAACGCAAACACAGAGCGGGAGTAAGAAAATCAAACCCGCGATGCACGGCATCCAATCTTCCGGAATCTCTTGGTTCAACAGCCAAGCGCCCAATGATTTGGTGACGCCGTCGGCCAAGATAAAACTGGCGCACAGGCCGGCAGTTAAGGCCTCGGTGAGTCGCCTTCCTTCAAGAAAGCTCAGCACCAATCCGAACACCATGCCGAGTGATAGTCCATTGAGAAATAACCCACACACGTTCCAAGGTCGGGGAATGCTACCGAAACAGACGAGGCCCAATTCGGCCACTGCAATCAACACGAGGATCGCTGTCGCTCGCCTTTGTCTCGGCATCTCGGAGATCACCTTGATCCCGATGAACTTCGACAGCATGTATCCCATCACCTGAGTTGACACAACGACTGTCTTGAAATCGATCTGACCGACCGACGCGTCGGAAAAGCTGGCCGCCGTAAAGGGCTTGCGAAAACCGTACATACAGAAGTACGTACCGAAGGCGGCGATGACGGCCCAAAACGCCCACAGCGAATCCGATCGGCTATCGGCGTCCTTTTGAACCGTCGGTTCGGTCATTCGTTTTCCTATACCAACACACAATGACGGCTCATCCATTTCACGGGAAAATCAGTATACTATACTGGCCGGTCAGCCTGCAGTACGGCCATCAGTCGCCTCGAGCCGAACTACGCATCGAAAGGAAACGGAAACCTTGAACGGTTTGAATGAACTAGCAGACAGTGAGACGCGAGAAGAAGTACTTCATCTCTTCCAAGTGCGGGGTTCCGAATGGTACGGAGGTGAGGAAGTTTCCCAGTTGGAGCATGCGTTACAGGCAGCGTTGGCCGCCGAACGCGAATCGTCGTCACCACAGATGATTGTCGCCGCCCTGCTGCATGACGTCGGACATTTGTTGAATAAGTTACCGGAAAACGCCACCGAACAAGGCATTGACGACAAACATGAAATCCTGGCACTGAAGTGGCTGAACAAGAGGTTCGGTCCGGGTGTGAGCCAGCCAGTCAGTTTGCACGTTGCCGCCAAACGTTATCTGTGCGCAGTCGACGCCGGATACGCCTCGCAACTCAGTCCCAATTCACAGAAGAGTTTACAACTGCAGGGTGGCCCCATGTCGAGTGACGAAGTGACCGAATTCGAAAGCCGGCCATTCTACACTGATGCGGTCAGGCTCCGGCACTGGGATGATCGAGCAAAAGTTGTCGCCATGATCACTCCGCCTCTTGAGCACTTTGCCGAGTACATTGGTTCGGATTGCGAGCCAGCGACCTGATGCGGCCGGGCCGCCCGCTTACTCTTGAAACTGCTGGAGCAGTACCCCTTTGGAGATGATGATATCATGCCGCGTTTTCAAGCCGTCATGTTTGATTGGGCCGGAACAACGGTCGACTATGGTAGCCGAGCCCCGGCTCGTGTCTTTATCGAGATCTTTCATCGACGTGGAATCGAGATTACTGAGGCGGAGGCGCGAGGACCAATGGGACTGGCAAAGCGGGAGCATATCGCGACCGTTGCCGGCTTGCCACGGGTGACCGCAATGTGGCAGGAAAAATACGGTAGCCCAGCTGGTGATGTAGAAGTTGACGCTATGTATGACGAATTCTTGCCATTGCAAAAAGAAACATTGGCCAATAGTTCGGACGTGATTCCGGGTATTCCCGAGGCCGTTGAAGAGTGTCGCCGACAGGGAATGAAAATCGGTTCGACAACGGGATATACGCGCGAATTGATGGATGTCGTTGCCCCGATCGCGGCAAGAAACGGCTACGCGCCCGACGCGATTGTCTGTTCCGATGATGTCTCGGCTGGCCGGCCCGCACCTTGGATGAACTTTCGAACGGCTGAATTGCTGGGCATCTATCCGATGAACGCCGTGTTGATCGTCGACGATACCGCGGTGGGAATCACGGCCGGATTGAACCAAACTGGCAATTCGCTGGGCCTGTCCCTTGATGAAGTCAACGATCTTTCGCCGGCAGACCTCACTGAGCGGCTGGCAGCGGGTGAAGAACAGTTCCGCGAAGCTGGAGCCCGCCATCTGCTCCGTTCCGTCGCCGACCTTCCGGACCTTCTCAATTCGTAGCTAACCTTTCGTAGGTCACTTTCGCCGAAAGTGACCAGGCCCTACCTCGGGCACAATATCACCCTCACACCCTCACACCCTCACGCCCTCCAATCACCGAGTAATCTCACCATGAAATCAAAACCCGTGTCACTGCTGGGTACGATTGTGGTCTTTGCCTTTGTGTTCTCCGCTTTTCGCCCCGCGACTTACCTCGCAGGAAAGACCTTTACACAAAAGCCAGAGGTGCAGCAAGTTGCTTCCAACGAAGAACAGCCGACACCATTGCCGCGCGGAAAGGAGACGCCGAAGTGGATTTGGAAATCGCCCAGCAAGGACCACGTGTTCTTGCGAAAACAATTTCGCTGCCAACAACCGCGTAAGGCAACTCTCATGGCAAGTTGCGACAACGAGATGATTGTCTGGCTCAACGGCAACAAGGTTGCAGAGAGTAAGGAATGGCAACGTCCGGTTCGTGTGGACGTGTCCCGTTTTTTGAAATCGGGCGAAAACGAAATACTGGTGGACGGGCGTAATGCGGGTGGAATCGCCGCATTCCTGGCACGTCTAGTCATTGAACAGAATGACGGAACCCATCAAGACGTTGTGTCCGACAAGACGTGGGAAGTCGCCGAATCGCAAGATTCCGAACGATGGGCAGGCGCACATGAGCACGGCAAACTGGGTGTTTCTCCTTGGGGCAATGTGTTTACCGGCGCCCCTGCACGCTCGCAAGGATTTGAACTATTACCCGGATTTCAGATCGAGAAGTTATTCACGGTGCCGAAAGCGGAGCTTGGATCCTGGGTCTCGATCGCTTTCGACAACAAGGGGCGTTTGATAGCCAGCGACCAAGGTAACCGCGGTCTGTGCCGCATAACGCCTCCCCCGATCGGCAGTGATTCGCCGACAATGGTCGAACAATTGGACATTAAGATTACCAGTGCGCACGGGTTGCTGTACGCCTTTGATAGCCTTTACATCTCGGTCAATGGTGGCCCCGGTAGCGGGTTTTACCGAGCCCGTGATACGAATAACGACGACCTATACGACGAAATTGTCAAATTAAAGGCGTTCGCCGGCGGAGGCGAACATGGTCCACACTCGATCCGTTTGTCACCGGACGGAAAGTCCCTTTACGTCATCGCTGGAAACCACACCAACGTTCCGGCTGATTTTGACGCCAGTCGTCTGCCGTCGAACTGGAGTGAAGACCTGTTGTTACCTCGACAATGGGACGCCCGCGGGCATGCTCGAGGAAAACTGGCCCCTGGCGGCTGGATCGCCAAGACCGATCCCAACGGCGAAACTTGGGAAATCGTTAGCAGTGGGTACCGAAACCCGTTCGATATGGACTTCAATGCCGACGGCGAGTTGTTTGCGTACGACGCAGACATGGAATGGGACTTCGGCACGCCGTGGTACCGTCCGACGCGCGTGGTCCATGCCACCAGCGGCAGCGAATTTGGTTGGCGAAGCGGAACGGGGAAATGGGCGACGTATTTTATTGATAGCCTGCCGCCGTTGGTTGACATTGGTCCAGGCTCGCCGGTGGGTGTGACGTTTGGATACGGGAGCAAATTCCCAGCCAAGTATCAACAGGCTCTCTACCTGTTGGACTGGACGTTTGGAACGATGTACGCCATTCACTTGACACCTGATGGCGCCAGTTATCGGGGCATCAAAGAAGAGTTCCTATCTCGATCACCGCTGCCGTTGACGGATGTGGCGATCGGTCCCGATGGAGCAATGTACTTTACGGTCGGCGGACGGGGTACACAATCGGAACTGTTTCGTGTTACCTACGTGGGCGAAGAAGAAACGTCGCCGTCAAATGGGACGAACGCGAAATTTGCTTCCGCGCGCTCGGTGCGCCACGAGCTAGAGAAACTGCACCGCCCGATGGAAGGACAACAAGCGGTGGCTGCGGTCGATTTTGCTTGGCCTTATTTGGGTAACAAAGATCGACACTTGCGTTATGCGGCCCGCCTGGTGATCGAACAACAAGATCCCGTCTTGTGGCAGCACAAAGTACTCAAGGAACGGCGAGCAGTTAGTTTGATGACCGCAGCGGTCGCACTCGCTAGGCAGGGCAACGCCAATATTCAGGCTGAGCTGCTGGAGGCATTGCAACAAATCGATGCGGAAACGCTCTCCAAGACGCAACTATTGGATCTACTAAGGACGTACTCGTTGGTTTTCATCCGTATGGGTACACCGCCACCGGCAGTTTCCGAATCCATCACGCAAAAATTGGATCCGCTGTTTCCCGCCGACGACGATTTTGTCAATCGCGAGTTGAGTCGCGTGCTAGTTTACCTGCAATCGCCAACCGTCATTTCCAAGTCTGTCAAACTATTGGGGCAGGCGTCGAAACCCAAGCAGCACGATATGGGTGACCTGTTAGCGAGAAACGGCGGCTACGGAGGCACCATTGCAAGCATGCTAGCGAACCAACCGGAGAAGGAGAAAATCCACCTAACGATGGTATTGAGAAATCTACGATATGGGTGGACGCTGGACGAACGTCGAGTCTATTTCGAATGGCTCAACCAGGCGAAGAGCCGCAGCGGCGGTGCTAGCTATCAGGGTTTTATCGACAATATTCGCAAGGAGGCCGTGGCGAACTTATCGGAGGAAGAAAAACTGGCCTTGGATGCCAAAACTCTATCGCCACCACCAACCATTGAGGAGTTACCCACACCGATAGGTCCCGGAAGAAAGTGGTTCCTTGAAGAACTGGCCGCTTTGACGAAACAACCATTGCAGGGACGAGACTTCAAGAACGGCAAACGAGCATTTGCTGCGTCGCGTTGCATTCAATGCCATCGCTTCGGTGGGCTCGGCGGAGCGACTGGGCCGGATTTAACCAACGTGGCCGGACGGTTCAGCTACCGGGACTTGGAAGAAGCGATCGTGGATCCAAGCAAGGTGATTTCGGATCAATATCGAGCGTCGGTCATCGAGACCTCTGCAGGAAAAGTCATCACGGGCCGAATTACGTCGGAAAATGACAACACCGTCACGGTGTTGATCGATCCAGTCGATCCAACAAAAATCATTGAACTGGCCAAAGCCGACATCGAACAGACCCAACCATCTCGCGTCTCGTTGATGCCAAAGGATCTGTTAAACAGTTTGAATGAGGACGAGGTGCTGGACCTTTTGGCCTACATGATGTCGCGCGGAAATCCAAACGCCCCTCTGTTCAAGTGAGCTGATGTGAAAATGTGTGGCACTGGATCTGCCAGTGTTTGAGCCGAACGCGCTAGCGTCGGGTTTTGTCGTTAGCATCGCGTGATCTTGTAAGAACCCGAGGCTAGCGCCTTCGGCTCAAGTCCGTAATGCCTTGCAACGAAGGGGCGACTCCTCACTCGTTTTCGACAGGCGGCATCAACTCGGTGAAAGTAGATAGCCCTTCTTCAATGACAAGGTGCCGATTGGCTGGCAACTCGACCAGCTCTTGGGTCGCTCCCGATGGCCAGTAGATGACAAGCCGGTCGACTTCGGTCGCCTGGGCCAGCCCAAAATGAATATCGGCTGGCATCTGCGAACGGTAGCTATTAATCGGATACAATTCTCGCACAATTTGCCGCCCGGCCACATGAGCGACGAGTTTTGCGCCGATGCCGAGCTTGTTGCTTTTGGTTCCTCGAAGAGAGACCTTCAAGTAGTTTGCTGTTGGCAGACGATTCTCGAAGATGCGAATCGAGCCACCACCCGCTTGGCGAAGGACCAAGTCGAGCCGGCCGCGGTTGCGGATATCCAACGCCAGCACAGAGCGACCGTCCGAGTCGATATCCGCACCCGACAGAAAACTGACATCCAAAAATCCGTCACCCTTGACGTTTAAGTACGTTCGATTTCGCTCGAAGCTACTCAAGTTGTGTTCACGGAAGATGTCAAACGGACTGCCTACCCAGAACTCACCAAGCTCGGCATCGAGGTCACCGGGCAATGGCACGTTCGATTGTTTTTGACATGGCTGTGACACGACAGCCAACCATAAACAGTTTCACCCATCCGGCTTGTTACGATCGCGACTCATAAATCCGGCGGTCACGTGAAGATCAAGAAACCCATCGTTGTCGAAATCAGCCAATGCCGAACCCCATGCCCACCCAGCAGCGTGAACTTGGAATTCTTTTCCCACCGGCTTGAAACCGAGGTCACCATCGTTCGTGTACAACTCTCCGCCGGCCACCATATGCCGCAATCGCTGGCGAACATCTTCCGGAAAACCCTCCGCTTTCATGTTTCCCATGATTCGGCTGCCCGCCTTGGAATACATGTTGGAGACATAAATGTCAGTGTTTCCGTCGTTGTTGATGTCACCGCAGGTCAGCCCCATCGAGCCGAAGTCGTTTTGCGCGTCGATCAACTCGCGTTCCTCAAAAGTTCTTCCCTCGCGGTTCACGTACAACGCACCGTTGCCAAATTCATTAATAACGTACAAGTCCGGCCAGCGGTCGTTGTTGACATCGGTCCAGACTGCCGTGAAGCAAGATCGACCACCACCATCAGTTTTCGTTCGATCGGTCGCATCGAAGAAGGACCAATTGCCTTGATTCTGAAGCAATTGGTTAGCCTTCATTGATGGCTGTTTGCTCTGAAGCCACGATCCAGTCGGAGGTGTAGAGCGGGTCACGTAGAGGTCGATGAGGCCGTCGCGGTTGAAGTCACCAGGTACGATGCCGGCGATGGACTCAGCAGGAGCGGACAAAGACTGCAGCAAAGCACCCAAGTTTGAGCGGCTGGTAACCTCCTGAAAGCGACGTCCCTCTTCATTGCGAAAGATACGACCGTCGCGGGGCAGTATCAGGTCTTCCCAGCCATCGTTGTCGAGATCTGCGAAGCCTGCGATGGTTGTATTCTGCGCAGTTAGCAACCCGACCAGAAGTGTGGCATGGTGGAATGTTCCGTCACTGCGTCCAATGTAAAACCGATTACCATTGGAGCGTGTATCGGTTACGAAAAGATCGGTCAGACCGTCTCGGTTGAAGTCGCAAGCATACAAGCCGCCGGTGTTCACGGTTTCCGGCTTCTCCGTCCAATTGTCGTGAAATGACTTAGGGTCAATTCCAGACACGTCCGTGACTTCCTGAAACATCGCCCTCTCGGCGTTTGCCACATCGACCTGTTGAACTTCGCATGAATGAAGCCAACCCGTTTCGCCGAGCCGTTCTTTGGTCAAGTCGTGAGTTACAACCTTGAGCTGGATCATGACTTCGAATGGCCCGCCTGTTTTTGATTGGCCCCACAGGCGGTGAAGGCACATCACCGTCCAGAGCCCCGACGCCTGTCCCGGCTCCGGGGGGGCCAACGTCATCACATCGAAACGACCTTGCGGGGCCGGATCGTCGGCAAAACGAAGACGGAATTCCATCAACCAATCGACAAACGCCTCGCCATTGACAGGGGCCGCGAGAGTCGACAGAGGTCCGTGCCGATGGACATCCAGTAGATCTGTCTTCGCAGCGAGCACTTGAAACGCGTCCTGCTGAATCAACGTCGCTTCAAAGTCCCCATGAAGCAAGCCGAGCAGCGCCGTACGATTTTGGTCGCGCCATGCTTCGACGACATTCTTGAAACCGAATTTATTCAATAAGTTGCCGTGGTGTTCAAGGTTCCAAAGGTATTCACGTTCCTCCTTTTTTAGCGAATACTGAACCGTGTCCGTCACAGCCAATGATGCTTCAGCTTCCGGCGAAGGAAGGGGCGCCGGATCTTCTTCCGCCGGTTGATTTCGAAGAATCCGCAACCCAAGCGCGCCAAGCATAGCAATGGCTGCCAGCATGACAGTGGCGGATATTAGAAAGTTTCGCACGGCTAGCGATGGGGTTAGAGACGAAGTCTAAGCTCACATTCAATCTTAGTGCGCAAAGTGCATTATTGCAAACAACCGCGCAGCGCCAGCCAGGCAACAGCACGCACTGGGACCGGTAGTCACCATCGATTCGATTCAACTCGTGCCAGCTGCGTGTCACACTAAATGGTGAATCCGTTTGCCTTGACGGTCGGTGGCGGAAAGGATTGCCAGACGTAAACCGATCAGAGTCCCACGGAGGCTTCACGGATGTTAGCGCAATTGTATACGTTTTGCCTGGTGGGAATCGAAGCCCTGCCGGTCGAGGTAGAAGTCGATGTTTCACCATCAGCACAACCGAAGACTCAATTGGTTGGCCTGCCGGAGGCTGCAGTCCGGGAGAGCACGCCTCGCATCGCTCGAGCGATCGTCAATTCGGGCTATGAACGGCCCAACGATCGCGTTGTCATCAACCTGGCTCCGGCGGAGTTACCCAAACAGGCGGCGTCCTTTGACTTGCCGATGACATTGGGGATGCTGGCGGCGAGCGGTCAGTTCGTCTCCGAGCGGTTCCTGGAATACGCGGTGGTCGGTGAACTCTCACTGGAGGGTAAGACGCGACCAGTACGGGGCGCACTCTCGATGGCGATGGCGGCCGCCGAATTGAAGGGAATTCGAGGACTCTTGGTTCCGGCGGAAAACGCCGGTGAGGCCGCCGTTGTTGAAGATATCGACGTCATCCCCATTGATAGTTTGGCACAGGCAATTGGATTCTATAACGGTAGCATGGACATCCCTCCCTCGCCCTCCAACCTGGACCAGCTATTTGCCACCTACGCTCAATACGACCTCGACTTTTCGGATGTTCGCGGCCAGGAGTTGGTCAAACGCGCGCTGACCATCACTGCCGGCGGTCGCCACAACATACTGATGATGGGACCACCTGGCAGTGGCAAGACAATGCTAGCGAAAAGAGTGCCTACCGTTCTTCCGCCGCTCACTCCTGAGGAGTCGATTGAGACGACACGGATTTATAGTGTCATGGGCTTACTCGGCAACAATCAGCCGTTGATGGCGCAGCGGCCGTTTCGGTCGCCTCACCATACCATCAGTGACGCGGGTCTGGTCGGCGGCGGAAGCACACCAAGCCCGGGCGAAATCAGCCTCTCCCATAATGGTGTGCTCTTCCTCGACGAACTTCCTGAGTTCAATCGACGGACTCTCGAGGTGATGCGACAACCTCTGGAGGACGGGACCGTTACCATTGCCAGAGCCCTGCGCAGTACCACCTTCCCAGCCGCGTTCATGTTGCTTGCTGCACTCAATCCGTGCCCCTGCGGTTACCGCAACGATCCGCGGCGGAACTGCAATTGTTCCCCGTCCCAAATTGAAAAGTACATGGGAAAAATAAGTGGGCCTCTGCTCGACCGGATCGACATTCACGTCGAAGTGCCGGCAGTGCCGTTCAAGGAGCTTTCCGGTGAACAGGTGGGTACTTCTAGCGAGCAAATGCGAGATCAGGTGGTCGTCGCTCGGACAATGCAGGCGGAACGATTTCGAGGACGCAAGAGTCGCTACAATGCACAGATGTCAAACCGTGAGTTACACAAGTTTTGTGCATTGGATAGAGAGAGCATAAACATGCTCAAACAGGCCGTACAGGACCTGGGTCTTTCGGCTCGAGCCCACGACAAGGTGCGTCGCGTTGCCCGCACGATCGCAGACCTCGAGGGACTTGATCGAATTGCTCCATCCCATATCGCCGAGGCGATCAACTATCGAGTGCTCGATCGAAACTACGGATAGCTCGCGTCGTCGCCGGTTCCGCTTTAACTCTCCTCGATCCAAATGAAAGCTCCGACAAGTCGGAGCACTCCGCCCTGGGGGTATCTCAGCCCGGAGGAATTCGAACAGGCTGCATAGATCCTCTTCCCGAACTTTACCGATAAGGCC
>LWDU01041128.1_pt1 | contig 21256 bp, 19 predicted proteins | sample 727161 | NCBI WGS metagenome assembly LWDU01 (sample SAMN04566230, study PRJNA314399) | hydrothermal vent metagenome | isolation source: deep sea hydrothermal plume seawater | place: Mexico: Gulf of California, Guaymas Basin | collected 2004-07-11
AGTCCTGCATTTACACCAAAAGTTTGTGCAAACGAAATTGTTGTAGTTAAAGCAACTACAGTTAAAATTGTAAATAATTTTTTCATAATTTGTTTTTAATTAATGATACTGCAATATTACGATTTTTTTTAGGATCTACTTTCTTACTCTTTTCAAATCAAGTAGATTCATAGCATTACTATTAAAACCACTAATATCTTTACTAGTAAAACGAAGAACCCTATCATAATAAAGTAGAACTACAACTGCATTGTCAATAATAATCCTATCCATTTGCTGATAAAGTTCTGCTCGTAAACTATTATTTGTCTCAGATAAAGCTTGCTCATACAACTTATCATAAGTACTATTATTAAAATGTGTGTAGTTTGGGCCGTCTGGACAAAAATTCTTACTATAAAATAAGGAAAGATAATTTTCTGCATCTGGGTAATCTGCAATCCAACTTCCTCTGAAAAAGTTAAGTTTCGAAGTAGCTACCATTTGCCTATGGGTTGATGGCGGATTCACTTCTACCCTAACATTTAAACCTATTTCCGACAATTGACTCTGAATGTACTCGCATAAATCCAAATAAGAGGACGTAGTATACAGAACAATTTCTTTATCCAAATTGAGACCATCTTCCATCTTAGCTTCCATTTCACATGATCAGAAAAAGAAGGCAACCCTAAGGGAACAAATCCATTTACAGCAGGTGTTCCTATATTATTTCTGATGTATTTGAGCATTTTCACTCTATTAAAACCATAATTAATTGCCTGCCTTATTTTGAGTGGCAAAGGGTCTTCCATCAAAAAACCTAAGTATTCAGTATTCAAATAAGGTTGGGATTGCAATACGACTGTATTCTGATATTTTGTTTGCAACTCTCCTGTACTGGTTAAAATTTCATCTTTATAACTTGCATCAATTCCTGAAATAAAATCTAACTTACCCTGTATAAATTGCAAAAAAGCAGACTGTTTGTCCTTAATAAAAGTAATGACTATTGCATCCAGAAAAGGTAAGCGTTTCTCACCTTTTTTCTCAAAATAATTAGGGTTTTTCCTGAATACTAATTTTACACCATCTACCCATAATTGAAATTGAAAGGGTCCTGTTCCAATTGGATGACGATTAAAGTTACCTCCCTCTACAATCTCCTTAGGAACAACTGAGCAATATTGCATACTTAGTAAAGATAAAAATGCGGGAAAAGGTGTTTTTAATTCTATTCTGAAAGTAGAATCATTTTTAGCTTTAAAACTATTCACATTAGATAAAACCCAAGCGCCAGGAGAAGCAAGATCTTCATCTAATAATCGGGAAAAAGAATATTCAAAATCTTGGGCAACTACTTTCCTTCCTTTTCCATTTTCAAAGATTTTATCATCATGGAAATAGACATTATTTCGTAAGCTAAAAGTATAGTGCAAAGCGTCAGCTGAGATTGTCCAACTTTTAGCAATAGAGGGCTGGGTATTTAAGGATTTATCCAATTGAACTAAACCATTGAATAATTGATTTGTGACCCAAATAGTCGCTTGGTCCTTTGCAAAAGCAGGATCCAGAGTTGCTATTCCTGACGATTCATTGTACCTGAAAATAGCTAAATCCTTATTATCATATCTATCACCACAAGCGGTAAAAAAAAAGATTGTAATAAAAAAGCCGACTCTCCACTTCATAATTCAGTTTTAAGTCGGCTAATTTAAGGATTTAAAATTACCGCATTAGATATAAATAGCAGTTGGGTTATTTAATGTTGAAGGATTACCATTTCCAAAACCCCATAGCCATGTATCTAGGCTACCTATTGATAAGTCTTGAAACTCAACTACTAATGAGCCGCATCCGATAGTAGCTGAGAGTGTCGTAAAATCAGCACTTACTTGTGGGTTTGCACTACTGGAAATAAGCATGGCTACAAGGATTAGGAAAAGGTGAAGTGGCTTACTTTTTAGTAAGCTAAATCTTTTATGTGATAAGAAGCTAAGTATAATTAATGTCATGGTTTTTGTGTTAATTAATATAAAGAACCTACAAGATAAAACGGCTGAGAAAATATTAAGTTACAATTCTGTCAAATCTTTTTGATTTCCTACTTTTGCAGCATGGTTAAAGGTAAAAAAGCAGCATTCTACACTTTAGGTTGTAAACTCAACTTCTCTGAAACCTCTACTATAGGAAGACAACTATCTGATATTGGTTTTTCAAAAACTGAATTTGAAAAAAAGGCTGATTTATATGTAATCAATACTTGTTCTGTTACTGAAAATGCCAATAGAGAGTGCAGAAGAATAATCAGAAAAGCAAAGAAGAGCTCCCCTGAAGCTTTTATAGTGGTAACGGGCTGTTTTGCTCAACTAAAGCCTAAAGAAATAAGTGATATTGAAGGAGTAGACATGGTATTAGGAGCTAATGAAAAATTTAATTTACCACGGCTACTTTCTGATTTAAAAACGGTTGAAACAACAGAGATTCACGGATGTAAAATTGATGATTTAGATTATTTCTCTTCCTATTCATTAACTGATCGTACGCGTTCTTTTATGAAAATACAAGACGGTTGCGACTACCCTTGCACCTATTGCACTATACCTCTTGCTAGAGGAAAAAGCAGATGCGACAGCATAGAAAATATTATCAAAAATGCAAATGATATTGCATCAAAAGGCATAAAGGAAATTGTAATTACTGGAGTAAATATTGGTGAATTCAAGGATAAAAATGACAATAGAAACTTTGCTGATCTTATAAAAGAATTAAATACAATTGAAGGAATTGAGCGTTATAGAATATCCTCTATTGAACCTAATTTAATTACGGATGAAGTAATAGAGTTTGTAAAACAATCCAAAAAATTTATGCCTCATTTTCATATTCCTATGCAATCAGGGTCAGATCTTGTGCTGGGTAAAATGAAAAGACGCTACCAAACTAAATTATATCGCAATAAAGTTGAAAAAATTGTTAGTGAAATTAAGGATGTTTGTATTGGGGCTGATGTAATTGTAGGTTTCCCAGGAGAAACTCAGGAGGAATTCAATAAAACACTCAGCTTTATTAAAAGTCTTCCCATCTCCTATTTGCATGTATTTACATATTCGGAAAGAGAAAACACGCCCGCTATATTGATGAATGGCATAGTCAGTAAACAAGATAGAGCGGACAGAAGCAAACAATTACGAATCCTATCCAATAAATTGCAAAGAGCATTTTATGAGAAATACTTAAATACTGAACATACTGCTCTTTTTGAACAAGAAGATAAACAAGGTTATTTATCAGGATTCACTGACAATTATATAAAAATTAAAATACCTTTTACTACTGAAATTTGCAGAACAAAACAACAAGTAAAATTGATTGAAATAGATGCAGACGGTATAATGAAAGCTGAACTACTTTAAACTATGTATCCAACAATAAGCCATCTTTTAAACGATTTATTTGGAATAGACATCCCTCTTCCTATTCAAACCTTTGGTTTCTGGGTTGCTATTGCTTTTGTAGCCGCATCCTATGTTGTTGTTAAAGAACTAAAACGAAAAGAAAAAGAAGGGCACCTTAGTGCAACTACTAGCAAAGTAATCATTGGTAAAGGATTAACTGTTTCCGAAATATTCAGCAGTTTAATTACAGGTTTTTTTATTGGATTTAAACTAATTGAAGCTGTTTTCCATTATGCTGATTTGGTAGCTAATCCTCAGGATTTCATTCTTTCAACAAGAGGAAATCTTATGGGAGGTATTTTCATTGCAGCTCTATCAGTATACCTGAAATGGACTGCTAACAAAAAGACTAAATTAGCTACCCCTAAGGAAATTGAAAAGACAGTTCATCCTTATGAGTTAGTAGGAAATATGACCATAATTGCTGCAGTATCAGGAATTATTGGAGCTAAGATTTTTCATAACTTGGAAAATATGGGTGAATTTTTAGCTGATCCAATTGGGCAGCTTATGGCCTTTAGTGGGCTTACTTTTTATGGAGGGCTTATAGCAGGAGCGGTTTCAGTAATTTGGTATACCAAAAAATACAAAATAAATACACTTCATTTGATTGATGCTACAGGTCCAGCCTTGATGCTCGCCTATGGTGTGGGGCGTATTGGCTGTCAGCTTTCTGGTGATGGCGACTGGGGAGTTAATAATTTAGCCGCCAAACCTGATTGGATGAGTTTTTTTCCGGATTGGATGTGGAGTTATAATTTTCCTCACAATGTAATCCGATCTGGAATCCCTATGGAGGATTGTGGCGCTAAATTTTGGGAGCCATATTGTTATCAGTTAGCTAACCCTGTATGGCCCACCGCTTTTTATGAAGTAGTAATGTGTTTGCTTATCTTTAGCTTTTTATGGGCTATTCGAAAACGAATTCGTATTCCTGGTATGCTTTTTTGCATTTACCTTGCTATGAATGGTGTAGAGCGCTTTTTCATTGAAAAGATAAGAGTAAATACTAAGTACGATATATTGGGAGGAATTACACAAGCAGAGATTATCTCGTTTTGCTTGGTGCTTATTGGCCTTTTAGGCTGTCTTATACTGTATAGAAACAATAAGAAAGCTACTCAATAACTATTCTTCTCTCTACTATTGGATTGCTTACGCAATGGTGTTAAATAGTTAAATTGTTAAAAAGCCCGAACAGCCCTAACATCGTTGGAGACGCTCTTAGAGCTGATCCACTGGAGGCCTGTGTAGAAAAACTGAACCCACGCATTAACGTTATCGACATCGTTCTCAGTAGAACTCCAATAGCCGGCAGGAGTAAAACTGCTCCCTCCGTTTGCTATAGCTGTAGTGTTAATTATTGTTTTATTCAGACGCATCTGGTTAAGCTCTTCTTTCGCCGGCAAATACCAGTCGCCATAGCCTCCCCCGGTATATTGAGCACAAATAAATGCAGCATAAGCACCAGATCCCTGAGCCCCTGTAATGCGTTCGGTATTGCTAGCCCCTCCAAAGGCTCCTTCCCGCATTGCTTTAACATCTAAATTAGCACCATTGTACCACTGTATACCGCTACTCTGATCTTCTATAGAGCAGACCAGGCCGTGTTGGCCTGTTCCGTCTACCCAAAAAACAACACCTCCATACTTGTATTGGCCTACTACTGAGGTTTGTGACAATGCTGACGCAGCTATAATGTTTGCAACCATAGTAGAATCAGCGCCTAGATTACCCGCTTGCAGTGCATATGGCACACTCATAAATTGTGTTATTCCCATATCAACCCCATTCATTTCTACTTGAATATAATGATTAGAGGCTCCCCATGAGATTGAATCAAATGTTAATGAATTACCAACAGTTGTTGTTGTTCCTTGGCCTATAACTAAAGTAAAAAGACCAAAATCATTGGTAGCTACTGTATGTGTTTCTTGCCAACTTATAGCTGAAGTGGTTGTGTCTGAGATTACAGATAACTGAATAGTTAAAGTCTGATTCATTAATACATCCCCACTAGCATCTCTTGCAACTGCTTGATAGTTGATTCCTTGTGGTACACTTTGAGCGAAAGTTATTGCACAAAATAGTACGCTTGTGAAAATTAAAAATTGTTTTTTCATTGTTTATTGGTTTTAAGTAAATATAGCCCTACAAATGTAATAAATCCATTTAGTATCAACAGTTCAAAGCCAAAAGGAATATATAGATTTAATATATAACAGATAACTGGAGATGCAATTGCAATTAATGGCACAAACTTATCTTTTACCTTAAACTTTGTAAAAAGTCCAAAAGAGAACATTCCAAGAAGTGGACCGTAAGTGTAGCCTGCAACTGTAAATAATGATTTTATTACGCTCTGATCATTAATAGCATTAAAAATTAATATAACGCCAAGAAGAACTAATGACATTAGCAGGTGTACATGTTTTCTTGTCTTAACCTGCTTTTGAGGGTCTTGCTTTTCGAATTCAAGGATATCAACACAGAAAGATGTTGTAAGAGCTGTAAGAGCAGAATCTGCACTAGAGTAAGCAGCGGCAATAATTCCAATGATAAATAGTATCCCAACATATGCAGGGAGCCCTGAATTAAGAGCAATATTTGGAAATAGCATATCAGCATTACTTGGTATTATAATACTAAAAGCATCTGAATAAATATAAAGGAGCGCTCCAAGAGAAAGGAAGATTAGATCAACAAAAATCAAGATCGTACTAAATACCATCATATTCTTTTGAGCATCCTTTAGATTTCGACAGCTAAGATTTTTTTGCATCTGATCTTGATCTAGCCCTGTCATCACAATTGCCATAAACATACCAGAGAGAAACTGCTTAAAGAAGTAGTTTTTATCGGTCCAATCATCAAAGAAAAAAACTTTAGAATAATCAGAATCATTAATTAATGTAAATACAGAAGAAAAATCAAGATCCATCTTATCCATTAATGTATAAGCAATAATAATAACTGTTGCTAGCATAAATGTTGTTTGCAGTGTATCTGTCCAGATAATTGTTTTCATTCCGCTTCTGTAAGTATAAAGCCAAATAAGAGATATTGTAATCATTACTGTAATAAAGAAAGGAATATTCCAAGCATCAAATACTGCAAACTGTAATACAGTAGCAATTAGGAATAATCTAAATGAGGCGCCTATGATTCTAGAGAGTAAAAAGAATGCTGAGCCTGTTTTATAGCTACTATATCCAAACCTATCTTTTAAATACGTGTAAATAGATGTTAATTCTAGTCTATAATAAAGTGGTAATAAAATTCTAGAAACAACAAAATAACCAACAAAAAATCCAAATACCATTTGAAGATATGAAAACTGACTTGAAGCTACCCATCCAGGAACAGATATAAAAGTAATCCCAGAGAGTGTAGTCCCTATCATTCCATATGCTATAACATACCAAGGGGAATTTCTATTTCCTAGAAAAAATGTATCATTACTGTCATTCTTTCCCGTTATATAAGAGATTAAAAAAAGTAGAAGAAAATATGCTGCAATTGCAATAACTAGCAAGGCTGATGACATATAAAATTGTTTTTCACAAAACTAAAAGTTTTATGCATTAATGTTAACTTTGCAACTATGAATTTTCCATCCAAACTTGTTGAAAATGCAGTTAATCAGCTTTCCCGACTTCCAGGAATTGGAAAGCGATCTGCATTGCGCCTAGTATTACATATGTTAAAACAAGAAAAAAATTCAGTTGAACAATTTGGTGATTCTTTCATTCAGTTAATCAACAGAATTAATTACTGCTCAAGATGTTATGGTATATCAGATTCAGAGTTTTGTGAGGTGTGTTCTAACCCAAAAAGAGATATTGAAACAATCTGTATTGTTGAGGATATCCGAGTAATGATGGCAATTGAAAGTACTATGCAATATAAAGGAGTTTACCATATTTTAGGAGGTTTAATTTCACCTATGGATGGTGTTGGACCAAATGATATCAGAGCAGAAGAATTGGTGGAAAAAGTAAAAAATGGAGCTGTAAAAGAAGTAATATTTGCCCTAAGCACTACCATGGAGGGTGACACAACTAATTATTACCTTTTCAGAAGATTAAAAGGCAGTGGGGTGAAAATATCCTCAATTGCTAGAGGAATTGCTATTGGGGATGAATTAGAATATACGGATGAAATCACTTTAGCTACTGCTATATCTAGCAGAATGCCTTACGAAAACTCCTTAGCAAAATAGTTTTGTTTCCCATTCTTTTCTTAATTTTGCCCAAAATTTAAAAGACTATGGCTAGAGTAGAGCTAATAATGCCTAAAATGGGCGAAAGTGTATCTGAAGCAACTGTGATTTCCTGGACAAAGGAAGTAGGTGAAATGGTTGAAATGGATGAAACTATTGTTGAGATTGCTACTGATAAAGTTGATTCAGAAGTTCCATCAACGCATGAAGGAAAATTAGTTGAAAGATTATTTGAAGCGGATGATGTCGTTAAAGTAGGGCAGTCTTTTGCAATACTAGAAACTGAAGGCGTGGAAGACACGCCTGTTGCTGAAACTGCAGCTCCTACCCCTGTAGCGGCTAAAGCAGTAGAAGAAACGGTAAACAAAGCTATTGAAACTACTACAACAATCAAAAATACTGGAGATAGATTTTATTCGCCATTAGTAAGAAGCATGGCTGGGGAAGAAGGAATTGAAATGACCGAACTAGAAACAATTCCAGGAACAGGTAAAGATGAAAGAGTGACTAAGTCAGATATGATTTCTTACTTAAAAACAAGAGGAACTGCACCTGTACCTACAGTAAGTTCTGTAAAAACAGCAGAAAAACCAGAAGCTACTACCCCAACTCCAGTAAACATAGCAAATACAGGAGGCACTGAGATTATAGAAATGGACAGAATGAGAAAACTTATTTCTGCTCATATGACTATGTCAAAATCAACATCTGCTCATATCACTTCATTTGTTGAAGCGGATATGACCAATATTGTAAACTGGAGAAATTCAGTAAAGGAAGACTTTAAAAATAGAGAAGGGCAAAACATCACCTTCACTCCTATTATTATTGAGGCAATGGCAAAAGCAGTTAAGGACTTTCCTATGGTAAATGTTTCAGTAGAGGGAACTAATATCCATATTCATAAAAATATAAATATTGGAATGGCTGCCGCACTTCCTGATGGAAACTTAATTGTTCCGGTAATTAAGGAAACTCAAAATAAAAACTTAATTGGAATTACAAAATCAGTAAACGATTTGGCGACTCGTGCAAGAGCAGGTCAGTTAAAACCGGATGATATTCAAGGCGGTACAATTACCATGACAAACGTAGGTACTTTTGGCAACCTTATGGGAACTCCTATTATCAACCAACCTCAAGTAGCAATCTTAGCATGCGGACTCATTAAAAAGAAACCTGTTGTATTAGAGATTGCTGAAGGAGATGTTATTGCAATTCGCCACATGATGTTCTTATCTTTATCGTATGACCATAGAGTGGTTGATGGAGCGTTAGGGGGTCAATTTGTAAGACGAGTTGCTGATTACTTAGAGCAGTTTGATAAAAACACTATCTTATAAGCATTAACTAACAATATTTAAAGCCTCAAATTTTTTGAGGCTTTTTTTATACTTTTACATTATGAATTTAAAATTAGAAAAACCTATTGCATTCTTTGATTTGGAAACAACAGGTGTGCAAGTAGCGACAGATAGAATTGTAGAAATATCTATTCTAAAAGTATTCCCTAACGGAAATAAAGAAAGTAAAACTTGGCTAGTTAACCCTACGATTCCTATTCCTGCTGAAACCACTGCAATACACGGAATAACAGATGAAAAAATAGCTAATGAGCCTACTTTTAAACAACTTGCTCCTCAGATTTCAGAACTAATACACAATTGTGATTTAGGAGGATTCAACTCTAATAAATTTGACATTCCATTATTGGCTGAAGAATTTTTAAGGGTAGATATTGATTTTGACATGAAAAACAGAAAAGCTGTAGATATTCAGAATATATTCCATAAACTGGAACAAAGAACCCTTGTTGCTGCTTACAGTTTTTATTGTGATAAAGATTTAACAGACGCTCACTCTGCTGAAGCAGATACATTAGCTACATATGAAGTTTTATTAGCCCAAATTGAAAAATATGATGAGCTAGAGAATAATGTAGATTTCTTAGCAGAATTTTCTCAAAGAGGAGGTAAATTTGCTGATATGGCAGGTTTTATCCGTTATAATGAACAAGGGAAAGAAGTACTTAGTTTTGGAAAATACCGTGATGTAACTTTAGAACAAATATGGAAAGATAATCCTGGGTATTTTTCTTGGATCAACCAAGCAGATTTTCCGTTATACACCAAAAATGTGATGCGTAATTTTGCTACTAAAATGAAATTACAGAACAAATTTAATTCTTAAGATGAAGATAATTTGTATAGGAAGAAACTATGTAAGTCATGCGAAAGAATTAGGCAATGATATTCCTAATGAACCCCTATTCTTTTTAAAACCAGATACAGCTATTCAACCTAAAGGCCACCCCTTTTTTATTCCTCATTTTTCTAATGACATCCATTATGAAGTAGAGTTAGTGCTTAAAATTAATAAAACAGGAAAACATATTGAAGAACGGTTTGCTCACACATATTACGATCAAATTGGATTAGGAATTGATTTTACAGCACGAGACATACAAGAGGAATGTAAAGCAAAAGGATTGCCTTGGGAAAAAGCAAAAGGTTTTGATGGATCGGCACAAATTGGTCGTAACTTTATTGATAAAGCAGAACTAGAACTAAATAATATTACATTCAGCCTAGAAAAAAATAGAGAGCAAGTACAACTAGGAAACAGCAAGGATATGATTTTTTCTTTTAACAAAATAATTGCACATATCTCTAAGTTTTACACGTTAAAAATTAGTGATTTAATTTATACCGGCACTCCCGAAGGAGTAGGTGCAGTAAAATCAGGCGATACCCTAAAAGGTTTTATTGGAGAAAAAGAGATGTTTAAAGTAATGGTGAAATAACTATCTAGCAAATCGCATCTTATAAGCTACATTTACTTTTCCTTTACTAATATCTAATAGCTTTCCTTTAATCATTCTTTTGCGCAAGGCAGAAATTTTATCCGTAAAGAGTATTCCCTCAATATGGTCGTATTCGTGCTGAATAACACGAGCAGTTAGGCCATCATAAGTATCTGTATGCTTTTCAAAATTTTCATCCATATACTCAATAGTAATGCTTGGCTTTCGGCTTATATCTTCCCTAACATCAGGTATGCTTAAACACCCTTCATTAAAGTCCCATTCCTCACCTGTTTCTTCAAGTATTTTAGCATTAATAAATGCTTGTTTTACAATTACTTCTTCAGTTGTCTCTTCATCATCAAGAAAAGGAGTTGTATCAATTAAAAATAAACGTATAGCCTTATTAATCTGAGGTGCTGCCAAGCCAACACCATGCGCCTCATGCATTGTTTCCCTCATATTGTCTAATAGCATTTCTAACTCTGGATGATCAGGAGATATCTCTACACATTTCTTTCTTAAAATTGGCGACCCAACAGCAACTATTGGCAATATCATTATAGAATTGATTCTATAATTTTATCTATACTCATTCCTTCTGCTTCAGCTTTATAGTTTTTTACTAATCTATGGCGTAAAATTGGCTTTGCAACTGCTTTGACATCTTCAATATCCGGAGCATATTTTCCATTTATTGCAGCATGACACTTAGCTGCCATCAACATAAATTGAGAAGCTCTTGGGCCTGCTCCCCATTCAATATATTGTTTTACAACATCAGCAGCTTTATCAGAATCTGGCCTAGTTTTAGCTACCAAGCTAACTGTATATTGCAATACATTATCAGTTACAGGTAATTTTGTAATAACCTCTTGATACTGCATAATTTCTTCAGCTGACATAATCGTATTTAATTGCACATTATTTTTAACTGTAGTTTGTTTTACTATTTGTAATTCCTCCTCATAAGTAGGGTAATCCAATAGTACATTAAACATAAAACGATCTAATTGCGCTTCAGGCAAAGGATAAGTTCCTTCCTGTTCAATAGGATTTTGGGTAGCTAATACAAAGAAAGGTTTATCTAAGATATATCGTGTACCCGCATTAGTTACTGATCTTTCTTGCATGGCCTCTAATAAAGCCGACTGTGTTTTAGGAGGGGTACGATTAATCTCATCTGCCAATATAATATTAGCAAACAAAGGTCCTTTTATAAATTTAAAATTTCTGTTTTCATCTAGTATTTCAGCTCCAACAATATCAGAAGGCATTAAATCAGGTGTAAACTGAATGCGATTAAAGTTAAGTCCTAAAGAATCGGAGATAGTTTGCACTAATAAGGTTTTTGCCAAACCCGGAACCCCAACTAACAAGCAGTGTCCATTGCAAAAAATAGATATTAATACTTGCTGTACAACATCATCCTGCCCTACTATTACTTTAGCTATTTCATTCTTAAATTCATTGTATTTTACAACAAACTCATCAATAGCCTGAACTTCATTACTCATATTATTTATTCCATTTATTAGCAAGCTTACATTCGGAAAGTGTATCCGATAGCCTAATGTAAGTTTTTGAAATTGTTTTATTCATCCACCTTTCAAGTGTCTCTTGTTTTTTCCCATTAATTGAATACTCTTTGATTTTTGAAAAATCATCTACTAGATTCGCTTTATGGGTCTCTACCCTTTTATTTAATCTTAAAATACGATATACCTTATTCTCATCTTGCATTTGTATTACTGATGGAGCTGAAACCTCGCCCTCTGCCAAGCTCTCAACTACTAAGCGTAAAGCAGGTGCCATATCATCAAGTGTATGCAAAGTTGACATAGTATTTGGATTCAATAACAAACCTCCATTATTTTTATTTTCATCATCAGAATACTTACTTACTGCCTCATCAAAAGTAAGTACCCCTGCACTTGTTTGATTTGCAATGCTATCCATTTTTAATTTGGCAGCACGTAATGCTGTAGCATTTACTTTTGTTTTGATAAGGATATGTCTCGCATTTATTTGCTCTCCTCTCCTTTCAATAAGCTGTACAATATGATATCCAAATTGAGATTCTATCACTTCAGAAATTTCACCTTTTTTTAAGCGAAATGCTGCTCTTTCAAACTCAGGAACTAAATCACCTCTATTTACAAAACCAAGCTCGCCCCCTTTGCTTGCTGAACCTGGATCGTCAGAATACAACATAGCCAACATTTTAAAATCTTCACCATTATACACCCTTTCTCTAAAACTATTTAGCTTAGCTCTTATTTTATCTTTCTGCTCATTTGTTATATTAGGTTTTATTACAATTTGAGCCACTTCAACTTGGGTTGGTATAGTTGGAATTTCAGCATCAGATAACAAGTCATAAGCATCTTTTACTTCAACAGGAGTTACTTTTATTGATGAAGTGAGCTGAGTTTGCATCCTTTGCGCTAAAAACTGATCTTTTATTACTTTTGAAAGTTCTAATTCTATTTCAGCTTTTGATTTACCAAAATAATCTTCTACCTTTTCAATTGAACCCAATTGACTTTCAAAATAAGTTAATCGTTTGTTAATTTCTATTTCTACCTCTTCATCCGATACCACTAAGCTATCTAATTTTGCTTGATTAATCAAAAGCTTCTGAAATAATAAATCCTCAATTATTTGGCATCTAATTTCTGATGACTTAGTGTTTCCTTGCGATAAATATTGTAGATATTGAGATTCAATTTCTGAGGTAAGAATAATCTCATCTCCTAGTACGGCTTCAATTTTATCAACCGATTGAGCCAATAAAGTGAAATTAAATGTAACTAATATTAGAAAGTAATAAATTTTAGTCATCAATAAATTTTAATTTTTCCCAAAGCTAAACCATTCTGATACAATTCATCTTCAAGTTGCTTTAAATAGTGTATTTTATTTTTATTTGAGAGAACATTACGAATTTTCTCACGCTCCAAGGCTAACGGACTAATACTACCTTTTATTTGATAATCCTTTATATAAACATAATAACGATATTGTTCGTCTTCAAACCAAACCCCTTTTGTATTTTGCAAAAAATATTCCTCTTCAGTAATTAACTCGGGTAACTTAGCGTTAATAGCAGTGAAATACTGCCAACTGCTATCCTCCAAGTAATACTCTTTTGCAAATTGCTGACAGTAATCTGCTAGCTCTTCAATTGATTTTACATTCTGTGATTTGTACCATTTAGATAATGACTCAAGCTTTGGAGCTGACTTATCAACTACAATATACCTTCCTTTAAATATATTTTTAACTAATTTAAATTCTTCATAATGCTGAGCATAATAATCAGTAACAGCATAAGGAGAAATAGTAGTGTCAAAATTATGATTGATTAATTCTTGCTGATAAGCATAAATAAAAAGTGAAGAGCGATATTCTGAAATTTGCTTTTCATAATCGAGCATATCACTACTTAAATTTATCTCAGCATGATAAATCATAAGTTGTTTCCTAATCCAAATATTTATATACCGCTCTACAAAAAACGCACTATCTTCTGTTGCTTTTGGCATCTCTTTTATGACTTCCGAAAGTAATAAATCTTTTTCATGTACACTAGCAATAACTTTTTGATCATCATTATTAAAGCAAGCAATAGTAAGCATTAAAAATGCAGGTAGTAAAAGGATTTGCCGTTTATTCATTTACTGTTTTAAAAGCGTGTAAAGCACTTCTTTATTAATAGTTACAGTATATTTTTCTTGCAATGAAGTAATCCATTCTGCCTCCAAAGTATTTTGGTAATCAGAAATCACTTTTCCTCTTGTTTCTGATAGCTTTTTTACACCAACAGCTAACACTTCATGAATATCAACAATAATATAACTACCATCTTTAGTTTTGATATCTCCTGCAATACCAATTCTCCAATCTACAGCATCAATATTTTTATTTTCACCTTTTACGAATTTCTTAGTATTTATTTGCAAACTTAAGGGAATGTTAGTATTTGCTACTGTTAACATTTCAGCATCCGTAATACTTCCTCTATGTTTTTTGTAAATTGCTCTTTTCACATACTTAGCAGTAGCTAAATCCATACAACTGTAGATAGTAGCATTAACTCTGTTTTCCCACATATAATTACTACTATTTGCATTGTAATAATTTTGTAAACCAACAGTATCCTCTACTGCTTTTGTCCACACCTTTTCATTTGTCAAGTCAAATAGCATAATCCCTTCACGGTATTCTTTCAACAGAGCTTTATACTCAGGATATTTTATTTCTAGCTGACTTTCTTCATAAGCTAAGAATTGCTCATTGACAAAGTTTTTATACATAGCATCAAAATCACTCCCTTTTGTTTGATGTGAAATAATATATTCAATAAAGGAACTTATACTAATTTGAGATCTATTATCTATACAGCCGTCAACTGTAGGAAGCCATATAGTAAATAATATAGCATTGGCATCTTTATATTCACCCCTCCATATGCCATCTTTAACTTGTGAAACAGCAACCTTTCTTAAAGAAGAGAAGTTTGAAGTTTTATGTTTAATATTATACTCTCCTTTAAGTTTTGCATACAAAGCTTGCTTACTCAATTCCCCTCTTGAATCTCTTTCAATTTTTCTTTTTAAATCTAATTTTACCTCCTCAAATAAAGGAATGTCATTTTTCCCCAATAAAGTAATAATATGCCATCCATACTCAGTTCTGAAAGGAGCTGAAACAGCACCAATTTCTTTTAAGCCAAAAGCAACTGTTTCAAATTCAGGAACCATTTTTCCTACACCAAAAGCAGGAAGGCTACCCCCTTTAACAGCTGTTGATCTATCTTCAGAAAAACGCTCAGCTACATCAGCAAACTCTTCTCCATTTTTCAAAAGTTCAGCTACCTTATTTATATTATCTTTTGCCTCATTTAGGCGCTTTTCATCAGCTCCTTTACCTGATTTAAACATAATATGCGCCACCTTTACCTCTCCTACTGCCTCACGTTTATCTGTTACCTTAATGATATGATACCCATATTTGGTTTTTATTGGCATTGAAATCTCACCAATTTCAGTAGAGTAAGCTGCTGATTCAAAATCGTACACCATCATAAAAGCAGTAAAATAATTTAAGTTTCCATCATTGCTGCCAGGTGTGTTTCCATCAGGATTCTTTCTTGCCGCCTCCGCAAATGAAATTTTATTAGCCATAATATCCGAGCGAATTGATAGTATTTTATCATAAGCTATTTTCTCTTCTTTTACAGGTGCTTTTTCATCTATCTTTATTAAAATATGACTCGCTTTTATATCTCGCTTCATTCTTTCATATGCCTCTTGAAGCATATTTTCATCAAATTCCTTATTTTTTAAATAAGGCTTTGCTAATTGCTTTTGATAACCTGATAATTCAGTAATAAAAGCAGAAACTGTATCCAATTCTAACTCATCAGCATTTCTTACTTTCAACTTAAAATTAACAAACAATTGCATATATTCATCTAAATAGTCTTTAGTTAATTCAGTGTTGTTGTTGTTTTTATAAAATACAGATTTAAATTCTTCTAAAGATATTTTTTCATCTTCAATCGTTAAAACATTTTGAGCTGTTGCTACTAAAGCAAATACTCCACATAAAATACTTAATCCAATTTTTTTCATTTATTTTTTTAATTTATTTTCTACTATAATTTGGAGCTTCTCTAGTAATTATCACATCATGCGGGTGACTTTCAGTTACACTCGCTTCAGTAATTTTCAAGAATTCTGCTTTTTTCAACTCCTTAATTGTTACTGAACCTATATATCCCATTCCGGCTCTTAATCCTCCAATCATTTGGTGAACTACTTCACCTAAGGTTCCTTTATAAGCTACTCTACCTACAATTCCCTCCGGTACTAATTTTTTTATATCATCTTCTCCACCTTGAAAATACCTATCTTTTGACCCATCTTGCATGGCGTCAATTGAACCCATTCCTCTGTAAGATTTGAACTTTCTTCCTTCAAAAATAATTGTTTCCCCAGGCGCTTCTTCAACGCCGGCAATAATTGACCCTAACATTACTGTGCTCGCTCCACCTACTAAAGCTTTTACAATATCACCTGAATATCTAATACCTCCATCAGCAATTAATGGAATATTATTCTTGTTAGTAATTTCAGCAACATCCATCACCGCAGTAAGCTGAGGAACACCAATTCCCGCTACAACTCGTGTTGTGCAAATTGAACCCGGACCAATCCCTACTTTTACCCCATCAGCACCGGCATCAATTAAAGCTTGTGCTGCAGTTGCTGTTGCAATATTTCCAACGACTACATCAATAGTTTTAAACTTTTCTTTTACCTTTTTAAGCGTATCAATCACACCTTTAGTATGTCCATGAGCCGTGTCAATAATAATTGAATCAACTGATGCTTTTACAAGTGCTTCTACTCTATCTAAAACATCAGCGGTAACACCAACTGCAGCTGCAACCCTAAGCCTTCCATATTTATCTTTACATGCATTTGGACGCATTCTGTTTTTTATAATATCTTTAAAAGTAATTAAGCCAACCAATTTATTATCCGCATCAACAATTGGTAATTTTTCAATTTTATTGTCTTTCAAGATATTTTCAGCATTTTCCAAATCATTCAACTCAGTAGTAATTATATTTTTATTTGTCATTACTTTTGAAATTGAAAGCGCCATATCATTTTCAAAGCGCAAATCTCTATTGGTAACAATTCCTAAAAGTTTCATATTCTCATCAACAATTGGTATTCCTCCAATTCTATTTTCACGCATCAGCTTAAAGGCGTCACCTACAGTAGCATTTGCACTTAAAGTTATAGGATCTAGAATCATTCCACTTTCTGATCGCTTTACTTTTCTTACCTCTAAAGCTTGTTGTTTAATAGTCATGTTTTTATGCAACACCCCAATCCCTCCTTCTTGTGCAATAGCAATAGCCATTTTTGATTCTGTTACTGTATCCATTGCTGCAGCAACAATAGGAATATTTAAAGTGATATTTTTTGAAAACCGAGTACTTGTGCTTACCATATAAGGCAATATTTCAGAATATGCTGGAATAACCAAAACATCATCATAAGTATATCCTTCTTTCATTATTTTATTACTCATATTGGTCTGTTTAAAAAATTATGCAAAATTAACATATTATATACTAAAATAGTCCCGAAATTCGGGACTATTTTTCTTCTTCTTCTTCTTAACTATCTGACTAGAGTAATCATGTCTGTTTTTTCAGTCAAATCTCCTACTCCATTTATATATTGTAAATGATAAACATAATTACCGTCTTGCGCTATATTGCCATTAAATGTGCCATCCCAACCTTTTAAAGGATTACTAGTAGTAAAGATTTCCTCTCCACTTCTACTGTAAATAGTAAAGGAATAACCTTTCTCAGACACATAATAAGTTACAGGATGGAACACCTCATTGTGTTCATCGCCATTAGGAGTAAATACTGAAGGTATAAAAATGATTGGCGTTTGAGATACACAAGAAACATTAGAGAAACTACCTTCTAGAACAGGACCATAAGGTGTAGTATTCCCCTCAATAGCTTCAATGTAATAACAGAACCTGCCATTACCATCACCATATTCAGTTACTACATCAATAAATTGTAATGGCGCATTAGGATCATTTACCCTGTCCCAAGTATAAATTGGTAATAAATTAAATGGCTGTCTGTTAATTGAGCGATACAATCTATATTCTGATACATCTCCTAGCCATTTATCATACTCATTAAAATCAAGAGTATTGGTGTATTCATCAGGATAAAGCCCCTGGTCACTATAATCTAAATTGATAACCGTTTCCAATAAAATTGTTTGAGCAAATGAAGTGTCATTCAAGTATTCTGCCATATTAATTGGAGGAGCTGAAAGTCGAATGCCACAAGTATCTACTGGATAGATGTGGTATTGATAAAAATTTTCGCTTGTTTTAGCTTTTTCATCCGTATAATGGATTGTGGTTGTTCCTAAAAAAGACACCTCCCCTATTTTTATAAAATTATTATCTTCTCGCAATGAACGCATCACATCATAATGATCAATAATTGCAGTATTATCGACTAAACAATTAATTTCAACAAAACCATTATCATGATTAATACTTGCATATTCAATGTAATTAAAATCTGGTTTTTTAGGAAGATTTGGCACAAGTACTAGTTGATTTGACATAGCAGAAAAAACCGTATCTCCATCATTGGCTACAATATAAATTCTATAAGAAAATTTATCTTTCAAGTTAAAAATAACATAATTAGTAATATCCTGCAAATTAGTGTCCATAACAGTAGTGAAGTTACTTAAATCTGTTTCTTCAACAACTAAGCTATAATAACTAACATTAGCATCCCAATTAATATATTCATTCCAGTTTAGAGTTAAATTATGTGTACAAGCATCTAAATCCGCCTCAAGGTAAATCGAATTATGATATGGAGTTGTGTTTTTTGTATTAGCACAACTATCTAATGCTCTAATGCTAAAGGTTTCATAATGTTGATTTGCAAGAGATGCATCATAAATATATGAATCACTTAGTTCTCCCCACACGGTATCAATAGTCACATCTCCTTGCATTCCTTGCAAATAAATAATATACATATCTGCTCCTAATGAAGGAATCCAAGAAATTACTGATTTACCACTTGCATCTACTGAAACATCAGTAATAATTGGAATGATTGGCGTTATAGTATCCAATAGATTTGCCATTCCTATTGATGATTTTGATACACAACCACTTGCGTCAGGTATTTCTACATAAAATTCAACATCATCATTACATAAAATTGCATCATACTGATGCGTTAATAATGGTGTGGTTAAGTAATTAGTAAATAATCCAGATGATCGTTTAAGATATAAATCATAGTCAGTAGCTGAAGTAGTTAATAAAGGATCGTGAATAGAATTCCAGTTTAAATAAGCAGCAACTCCAAAGTTTATAGGTGTTGCATTCATAAATATACTTTGCAAAGTATCCGAGTGCAAATCAGCACCAGTAGTATCACATCCATCTTTATTGGATAAAAAATAATATTGTGAAGCATTATTTCCATTTGCTCCTACATGAGCATAAGTGTATATAGGAAAAAACACACTATCAATCACAGTATAAGGTCCTAAAGGATTTGTTGCATGCCAAACAAAAAATGGTTCTGCAGTAAAGGGTGCATTTGGAATATAATACCAAGTTAAATCAATATTACCTAAAGAATCTACTGAAACGCACCTTAAATTAGGTACAGGAGGGACTACTTCTATCGTTAAGGTTGCAATAGTAATTCCATTTGCAGGACAAAAATCATCAAAAGCCTTAATAGAAAATGTAAATATATTAGATGTATTATAACAACCAGTACCGGCATTAATATGAGCACAATCTGTTTGCCACTCAAACACACCAGAAACTAAGCCTGGAGCTGAAAAAGGAGGAACAACTCCAGCTCCATTATTAAAAGTAGCGCAAGGTGGATTGGCGCATAATAATGGATTTATATAATCAGCAGAGACTTGCCCTCCAGAAATATCCAATGTAATATCTTGTGCAGCTCCTGATGCATATGTATCTAAATCTTCAGCCTGAATGTTAAAAGTTACAAGATCACCAGCATAAATCGTTGTAAAATGAGATGGCAAGCCAGAAGAATTTATGATTGTTGTCCAAATTTGATTGCCTGCTGGCGCTGAAATTACTGGAGGATCATTAAGTCCATCAGCGGGGGGATTATAGATATTGCAATCCAAGAGCATAACCTGTACCTCTCTATATATTTCCGCTACTAGCTGTCCACATTTCCTTGCTTCTACCCTCACGCAAGTTACAAAAACACCAGCAGTATTTGAAAAATAAGCAATTTCACCAGTTTGAGGATCTAGTGTTGGGTTGCCTGGAATTGGAGTAGTTACTGAATAAGGTGGATTTGGCGCAAATGTCAATGCAGTTGCACTAGGGTTAGCAGGATTATAACTAAAATTATCCCCTAAAGGCTCAGCCCACGCATATGTAAGTTCATCTAATTCTTCATCAGAAGCATTATGTGAATAAGCAAAAGGATAACCTGTACATATAATTGTTTTTGCTAACTCCTTAAATTCAGGAGAAGAATCATAGCAAGGATTAGCTGGTAATAATCCAACACTTGGATCATTATAAGGATACATCACCGCTCTTAAAGTCCATGATAAATTAGCCATTCCGTTTGTAATTTGTCCACTCCTTGCCGAACTTCCCCAAGTAAAATGCCAACCCTCAGCAGGCGGGCTTCCAGCAAAAGAAATTGGATCCGATTCCCAAATATACTCTTCAACAGCGCCTATATCCCCGTTTGCACAATTAAAACAAGCATTTCCTGAAGCGGCAGCTGCACCTGTAGGTGAAATATCATTTACCGAAATGAAATTCAATAATATTGGAGTAGTGTTCCCTAGTGCAGGATAATTATGATGGTCCAAAGTTTGAGATACCTGAGAAAAAGTAATCCCATTACAATCCCTGTATACTTTCATCTGAAATATATACTGCCCTACATTTGGACCTCCCTTCAGGCACTTCCAGGTAATTTCGCCACCCATAAAATGGGAAGCAGAAGCTGAAAAATTAAAGAGAAAAAAGGTTAAAAGAATGACTAAATATTTTTTCATAATCTATTTGGTTTATAATTTACAAATATACTAATTTTTACACACTGATTTAAGGGGGTAATAAAAAACCCCTAAGCTTAGGGGTTTTATTATTATATATTATTGAAAATTACTTAGCTATAGTAATTTT
>LWDU01043974.1_pt1 | contig 21254 bp, 18 predicted proteins | sample 727161 | NCBI WGS metagenome assembly LWDU01 (sample SAMN04566230, study PRJNA314399) | hydrothermal vent metagenome | isolation source: deep sea hydrothermal plume seawater | place: Mexico: Gulf of California, Guaymas Basin | collected 2004-07-11
ATCTGACTTCCGGAATGTACGGTCACACCATTGGAACTTGTCTTGGAATGGGTTATGTATCACACGAGGATGGAGTGAGCAAAGAATTTCTAGAATCAAGTGTATTTGAAATTGAAGTGGCCGGAGAACGTTATAGTGCAAGACCTTCTTTGCGTGCGTTTTATGATCCGAAGAGCAAACGGGTACGGATGTAGAGAGTCAATTTTTCAAAAATTATTCAAGTTGCAGCTAAATTGCTTGAGCTGAATGTTCTTGTAGAACGTCAAAAATATCGTGTGATTCTGTGAATATTGTTGTTTTTCGTTTATCTGGACTGCAGTAAAGTGTTGTGCGTTGACGTGGAATTCGCCCTGTGTTCCGGATTATTTTCTCCATACGTTCCGGAGACATTTCCTGTCCGTGAACCGCTCCGGCGGCTCGGGTGATGCTTTCGTTCATCAGCGTTCCCCCCAAATCATTAACTCCAGCCTTGAGGCAAATTTTCACGCCTTCCGGCCCCATTTTTACCCACGAAGTTTGGATGTTGGTGAAGTGTGGATGCAAAACCAATCGGGCCACAGCATGAACCAAAACCGCTTCCCTAAAGGTAGGGCCTTTGCGAGTTTTGCCTTTGCGAAAAATCGGTGCTTCCATATGCACAAAAGGCAAAGGTACAAATTCGGTGAATACGCCGGAACGTCCGTTGCAGGAAGTTTGTTTTTGCAGTTCGCGTAAACGCAATAAATGACGAGCGATATGTTTTGGTTTTTCAAGATGGCCGTACATCATTGTTGCCGTCGTGCGGAAACCGACTTCGTGGGCATCACGCATCACGGAAAGCCATTCTTCAGTATTCAACTTGTCCGGACAAATCAACGCACGCACTTCGTCATCCAAAATTTCGGCGGCAGTTCCGGGCAAAGTATCGAGTCCGGCATCCCGCAAACACCGTAAAAATTCCGCCACACTGAGACCCAAAGTTCTCGCTCCCTGCCAAATTTCCAACGGTGAAAAAGCATGAATGTGCATTTCCGGAACTGCGGTTTTGATTGCAACGCAAATATCGAGGTACGTTTGCCCCGTATAATCAGGATGAATCCCGCCTTGCAGACAAACTTCCGTTGCGCCACGTTCCCAGGCTTCTTTGGTGCGCAAAACAATTTCTTCCAACTTCAAATCATACGGTTTTTCGCGGACATTCCGCACCGGACGTTCCGTTTCTAACGTCCCGCGACGGACGTTCCGGTTTCCTTTGGAAAAGGCACAAAATCCACAGCGAAAAGTACAAATATTGGTGTAATTGATATTGCGATTGACGACGTAAGTTACCACATCGCCATTGACTTTTTGCCTTAATTCATTGGCGGCCAGACAAACTGCGTCAAAATCATTGCCGCGTGAACGCAAAAGTTTTTCAATTTCTGTTTCGGACCAATCTGTTTTTGTTTCATAATCGAAGCTGGAAGCTCCGACTACATTTTCCGGAAAGTCCATTATGGGAGGCGAAGTTTCTTGTCCCGGAGACCACGAATCGGTGCGCGCAAAGCCTTCGCTGTCGCATGAATGCAGAACTGGCGTACGAAGTTTTTCGTCTAACCAAATTTCATCTGCAACAACATATTCCGGATAAATCGCTAACCTTTCTGTCAATATTTTTTTGGTTCCGGAATTTACTGCACCGGAATTTCTGGTGGTACATTCAGCCGTAATCCGCGACAATTCCTGCAATTCCGGCCAGTGGGCTTCCGGATTGACATGATCAGGAGTTATTGGGGAAATACCGCCCCAATCATTGATTCCAGCGTCGATTAAGGCTTTCAAATTGCTTTCGGCATTTCGATTACCGGCACTCAAATTTGGCGGAGCCTGCAAATTAATTTCCGACCCAAAAGTAATCCGCGCCACCGCAATTGTCCACACCAATTCCTCAAGATTTGGTTCCGGAGCATTGGCCATTTTTGTTCCGGATTTAGCTCGGAAATTTTGGATGATAATTTCCTGAAGGTGTCCGTATTGATCGTGCAATGTGCGCAAGGCCAGCAATGACTCAATACGCTCCAAACGTGTTTCGCCAATTCCGATTAAAATACCGGAAGTAAAAGGAATTTTCTCAATTCCCGCCAGTCGAATCGTGTTTAAGCGAACTTCCGGATGTTTGTCAGGAGAACCGTAATGCGGGCCGTTTTTTTCGCACAATCGTTGGGCGGAACTTTCCAGCATCAAACCTTGCGAAACAGAAACTTTCCGCAATTTCCGCAAATCTTCGGCAGACATTGTGCCGGCGTTGATGTGCGGCAAAAGCCGGAACGACCGGTGCGGATTGCTTTCGGCAAGAACCATTTCCGCAATTTCCGCCAAATAGGAAAGTGTGCTTTGATGCCCCAAAGCGGCCAATTCCTCCCGTGCTTCACGATAACGTAATTCCGGTTTGTCGCCCAAAGTGAATAAAACTTCTTTGCATCCGGCTGCTTCCCCTTGTTTGACGAGTTCCAAAACTTCTTCCGGAGTCATAAAATTTCTTACCCCGCCCCGGACGTTCCGGTGTTTTACTGGAGTTTCGGCAAAAGTGCAGTAATGGCAAATATCCCGGCAGAGTTTGGTCAGCGGAATGAAGATTTTCCGAGAATAAGAAATAATGTTTCCGTGACCGTTGTCCCGGAGTTGTCTGGCAAGTTTCGTCAATTTTTGCGTGTCCGCAATTTCGGCTAAAGCTAAGGCTTCGGAAACACTGGGACGGCGTTCAAAATATTGTTGCAGTTGAGTTTCGTTCATACGTTGTTTAACCGTTCTAATATTTTTTGCTTTTGTAAGTATTTTTGCACCTGTGTTTGCTTAGTAGAAACATCTGATGAGGGTTGCCGACAAAGTTCCAGCAAATCTTCCGGAGTGTCAATGTCCAAACCGATTCCGAAAAGTTTGGGTGTATTCAAACTCAGTTCAAGTTTTTGTGCCATTTCCAAATGCGGGAAATAACTGTTCGGACCAAAACGCAAAGGAGCGGCAGTCGGCGGAGAGAGGACTATGCAGTTCGACCCTTGTTCGTCTCGTGCCGGAACAATCGTCATCGCCGGAACGTCCGTTGTGGAGCACGCGCTTTCATGTGTCGCAATCACGGCCTGAATTTCTTCCACCGTAACCAGCGGCACATCGCCCGGAAGCATCAATATTTTGCTAACACCTTTGGCCTCTAAAATTTCTGCTGCTCGTGCCACCGCCGCCGTTTGCCCTTCGTCCTTTTCCGTTGATAGAACGGATGCGCCGTAATTTTCAGCAATTTTAGCAGCTGTCGGACAAACCGTTGCCACCGCAACTTGTTCCAACTCCGGAACGGCCAGCAATGTAGTCAAAACATCCTCGAACATCGCTACAAAAAAAAATCTCCGCTCTTGCGGACTAAGCACAGATTTCAAACGGTGCTTGGTTTCATTCAGATTTTTAATTGGAATTACGGCCCACATTACAAACCGTTTTTCTGTGAAAAAAAGGTACGTTTGCCGCAATGTCTAGAAAAATCCATCACCGTATTTGCCAGTACTGTTTTTGTTTCAAGGTCAGTCATTAAAGTTTCGGTAGCTTTTACGGAAACATCCATTTTTTGGATTTCCGGAATTTCAGCTTCATCTTGAAAGTCCACGATAAAACCGTCCAGAAAATCACAATAATAATTAGCGACGGCAGTTGCGGAAACCGGATGTCCGAGTTCCCGCATAATTTTTGCGGTTGGGCCTTTGACAGCATCGCCGCCGACAATCGGAGAAACCGCAATCACGGGCGCGGAACACTCACGCAAAGCTTCCCGAACTCCGGAAATCGCCAGAATCGGGTCAATGCTGAGGAAGGGGTTCGACGGGCAAATTACCACAGCTTGCAACAAAGGGTTCCGGAGCATTTCCATAAATTCCGGAGTCGGCAAGGCGTTTTCCTCGCCTTGAAAACGGAGTCCGTTAACGACTGGTTCGGAACGTTTTTGTACAAAATAATTTTGAAACGCCAAATCGCCTTCCGGTGTTTCGACAATCGTACGCACTGCATCATTGCTTGCCGGAATAATTTGCGACGCAATTCCGAATTTCCGGCAAAAATCGGCAGTGATTTCCGTAAGCGTTTCACCTTCCGCTAGTCTGCGGGTGCGTTCCAAATGTGTGGCCAAATCTTTGTCTCCCAACTGAAACCATGTTCCGCCGCTCTCACCGGACGTTCCTGACAGCTTTTTCAAGGCTTGCATGAAGTTCCATGATTCGTTGGCCAAGCCCCAACCTTTTTCTGTGTCGGCAGTTCCGGAAAGCGTGTACATCAGCGTGTCCAAATCCGGAGAAATGTGTTGCCCAAAATGCACAAAATCATCGCCGATATTTCCGACAATCATCAGTTTTTCCGGTGCTAAAACATTGACCAAACCCAAAGCAAGTTTGGCTCCGCCGATGCCGCCGGAGAGTGCGAGAACTGTTGGAAACGGAAACTCCGGCGGTAAATTTCCGGAAATATTCATCGAAACAAATCCTTTTCTTTTTGGCGTATCAATCCGGAAGTTCCGGTGTCCGAAGCCGAAAATCCGGAAAATGTGGAAAAATCATAACCGCGAATCAAAATCACCGGTCGGCCTTCTGCGGCTTGGCCTTGCAAAAGTGAAGCGGCAGCAGACAATTCATCGGCAATCGCTTCTTCGCTAGTCCGCAAAGCTTCGCCGAAAAGATCGGGGCTGCCCCGCAAATCCAGTAGTGCCGGTAATCCTGAAACTCCAAGCGCGGTTCCGGTAGTGCCATTGCGCCAAGCACGTCCGAGACTGTCGTTGATGATGACGGCCAGATTTCGATTGGTTTTTTGTTGTAATTGTTGACGGATCTTTTTTGCAGACGCATCGGGATCAATCGGCAAAAGCAGAACTTGTTCCGCGCCGCAATCGGTTTCCACATTCGAGTGGTCGATTCCCGCATTGGCCAGCACCACGCCTTGACGATTTTCTGAGACAATTACGCCTGAACTCCGAAACGACCGGTGCGAATAGCGCACAATTTCACGTGATTCTGACAAAATCAATTCCACCAAACGCGGGTCTTTTCCGGTTTCCTCCGCTAACTGAAAAGCCCTTTCAGAAGGTTTGACATCTGCCAGCTTAACATAACGCCCTTCTGCTTTGGAAACAATTTTTTGTGCAATAACAAGAATATCGCCGTCTACCAAATTCGTTGATGTTTCTTGCAAACTCCGGAGAATGAACGCAACCAGATCGTCTCCTGAATGTATTAAAGGAATTCCGGTTAATGCTTTCAAAGTCAAAGAAACTGGAACGTCTGATGCGACAGGATAGTCAGTAGAGGCTGTTTGGGGAGATGCCGGAAAAGTCATGCGTCAATGCCCGACAATGCGGATGCCGGAGCCTTCCATTTGATATCGTTTGTTGAGGAAAATGAGAACCGGTGTGAGGGATTCGCTGACAACAGAGTTGTCGATTGGGCCCGCGTGCCAGCCTTTCAAACCTGCTGCTTCGACTAGAGATATGACACAAGTTCGTGCCTCCACATTATTTCCGCAAACTAAAACCTCGTCTTCCAATTTTTTGTCTTTTGCCAATTCTGCCGCTGCAATAGTTTGAAAAGCGGAAACCACGCGCACATTTTTTCCAAGCCTTTCTTGCGTCTTTTTTGCCACTGAACCACCTTCCGGAAGTTGTACTCGACTGACTTTCAGGGGAACGAGCGGAACGGTTGTTTCGACCACAATTTTGCCTTGAGCGGCTTCCGCAATTTCATCGACTATGGCCTCATGATTCGCAAATGGAACCGTCAACACAATAATTTCCACCACACTTGCGGCTTCTTGATTGCTCAATCCGGAAGCTATATTCAATCCCAGGGTTGTGTTCAATTTTTCGGCGGCAAGTTCTGCTTTTTCCGCATTTCGTGAGCCGATAAAAATTTTATATCCGGCGCGTCCCCAGCACCATGCCAACGCCGAACCCATTCCTCCGGTTCCTCCGATGACGGCAATAGACGAAATGTCCAGTGCGGCCGGAACGTCCGGTGTGGATTCTTTTATTTCTGGCATTTTGTTTTCTCTAAAAAATTTATTTCCGGAAGTACAATCTTCTCAATCGCTAACCGTCAACCGACATCTGGCAGTTCTTTTTCAAAAACACTTGCGCTGCCGTTTCCACTGAAATCGGTTTGTCATTCAATTCTTCCTGTGCAAACCAGGTATACGCGCTCTGTTCTACCAGCGAAGCCATCGACTCCACAACCGTGCGGACAGATACACCGGACACTGTTTCAATTCCGTGCGATGTTTTCAGAGCATAAACAAAACGATCAATATGCCGTCTCCGCATTTGCCACCAGACATCCCGAAAACGTTCATCGACAGTCCCCGCTTCAATCAAGGCACGCATCACATCGCGATTCTCGTGATAATGTTTCAAATAACCTCGATTTGCCACCAGCAGCGCCTGATAAGGATCAGCCGCAAAATCCTGTTCCGGCGCACGGCTGGCTGAAAACATTTGCTCGTGTATGTCACCAATTAAGTTGACGAAAAGATCATCTTTATTCTGAAAATAACGGTAAAGCGCACCCATCGAAACTCCGGACTCTTCCGCCACATCCGACATTCTTAAGGTAACATAACCCGCACGCGCAAAAACTTTTCTGGCACAGTTGAGAATATTTTTACGGGTGCGTTGTCCCTTTGTGGTCTGTGGATTAATCGAAGAGTTTTCTTCCCTAGTTAATGCTTGCATGACTTGCTCTTAATCAGAAAAAAGTGGGGATTCATTTGAGCTGAACTAAAAGCATAATAAAAAAAACGACATCATGCAATAAAAAAAGTGACATCACTCTTGCTTTTTATAAAATTCATTGTAACATATGAACTCTCGAATCCGAATGTACTTTGCAAGCATGTACCTGGAACAGCAATGACAAACTCAAACTGCAGTGATTTTACCGCCGAGATTTTGAAGCGCGAGCAGGAGTACCATCGGCAAGGTTGGTGGAGCGGTGAGCGGTTGCAGGATCGATACGAAAAAATCGTTGCAACACGGGGTGATGATTTGGCTGTGGTGGACAATCGGGGGCAGCGATTGTCGCACGGCGAACTTTGGGAGGCTTCCGGAGTGCTGGCGGAAAAACTTGCAAATCAAGGGATTTGTAGCGGTGAGGTGGTGATTATTTTTCTGCCGAACCGGGTGGAATGGCAGGTTGCTTTGTTAGGAATTTTACGGATAGGTGGCATTCCGGCGAATTTGCCCACACGCATTGATGCGGACAATCTCCGTTATGTTGCAGAATTGACGGGAACACGTGCGATCATCACAACGGAACGCCTTCGTTCAACTCCCACTGGAGAAATAGCACATTCTGCCGCAAAACTTTGTGAGCATCGAATGGATGTTTTACTCGTAGATGAAAATGCTCATAATTGGATCACATCTCCAGAAAAACCGATACCCTCCGCTACAAATGTTTCCGGATTGGATCACATCATGTTCACTTCCAGCACCACCGGGCGACCGAAAGCCGTCATGCACAGTGCCGACTCATTGGCGGCTTTGAATCAGGCTTTCACCGAGCGTTTTTCGTTGGGAGCGCATGATGCGATTTTCATGGCCTCGCCGTTAGGACACAGCGTCGGCACCATTCACGGAGCGCGGCTTGCGCTGTATAACGGTGTGCCGTTAGTGCTTCAAGATGTCTGGAATCCGGACGAAGCCTTAACGATGATTGTGGAAAATGAATGCGTTTTTACGGCGGCGGCGACTCCGTTTCTCAAGGATTTGGTTGAGGCGGACTGGAAGGAAGACGAATCAAAATTGTCCTCAATGCGCTGGTTTCTTTGCGGCGGTACGCAGGTTCCACTGGATTTGATGGAAAAAGCAAAACAGGAATTTCCAAACACTTTTGTAGCTCTTCTTTGGGGTATGACCGAAGGCGGATTGACAACCTCAACTAGCGAAACTCCTACTGAAAAAACTTTGACCACTGCCGGAATCGGTTTGCCCGGACTGGAAATGCGTATTCTCGATCCGGAGGGAAAGTCACTTGGAACCGGAAAAATCGGGGAGTTGGCGATGCGAGGACCCGGAGTTTTTATCGGTTATTACGGGCAGGATGACCTTTACAAATCTTTGTTGACAGCAGAAGGTTTTTTCAGGACCGGCGACCTTGCCACCTTGGACGAAACCGGATATCTCCGGATTACAGGCCGGCTCAAAGATTTGATTATTCGCGGCGGTGTCAATATCTCTCCGGTTCCGATTGAGGACGGATTGTCGAGTCACCCTGAAGTTTCCGGAGCGGCGGTAATCGGTTTTCCGGATGAACGGATGGGTGAACTTCTTTGCGCCGTGATTATCCCAAAAGACCAAATTCCAACGCTGGAAAATCTCAATAATTTTTTGCGCGAAAAAGGTTTGCCCAAATATCATTGCCCAGAATTGCTCAGGATAGTGAAAAAATTTCCGACAACTCCGGCAGGAAAAATTCGTAAAGCCGAACTGCGAAAACAAATTGTCGCAGAAGCAACAACGGCAAACAAAGCTGCATGAAAGTTAAACTTGGCGACATTGAAACGGCATACTCAGTTCAAGGCGAAGGGCCGCCCGTTGTCTTGATTCACGGACTTGCGGAAGGCAAAGAAAGTTGGCGTGGAATTCAAGAAAAATTAAGTGATTTCAAAACATTTACTTACGATTTGCGGGGACACGGAAAATCTTCCCTTGGTAAAGGCGCGGGAACTTTGGAACAATTAGGCGGGGATTTGATCGCCTTTTTGGAAAAAGTCAGTGGACCGACGCAATGTGTAGGTTATTCACTCGGCGGCACAATCGTGCTTTGTGCGGCGGCAAAGCGACCGGATTTGTTTACCGGAATAATTGTGGCCGGAACTTCAACAGTGGTGGGAAATCAGGCGGTGGAATTTTTTAAAGAACGTATCCGGATGATTCAAAATGATGTTTCTGTTCTTACGCCCTTTTTTAGCCAAGAACACACAAAAACACACACACAAAATCCGCCATTATCCGCGCAAATCTGTGGCCATAACTTGGAATTTGCTCCCGCACTCCGGAATGATACTGCTTTGCAAATCATTAATTCAGGAGTGGATTTGGAGGCTATTGTAGCAAATCGTTTGGAGGCTGTAGGAAATGGATGCGGCTATGTAAATGCGGCACGGGCAATGATGAGATTACATGAAATTCCTCTTACACCGTTGCTGACAAAAATTCAATCCCCGGTTTCTGTTATTGGAGGCGAAAAAGATATTTTTTGTCCACGTAAAGCTGGTGACATAATGCTTTCAAAATTAAACAACGGTACTTTTTATGAAGTAGCTAATGCCGGTCATTTAATGAGTGTCGATCAACCTGAAACATACACAAACGCAATTCGTTCTGGATTACAAAGGAAACACAAATGGTAAATCGTTTTGGCATTTCTCGCGGAATCAGCCCCCGTGAAACATTTGATCAAGTAGCCGAAATTGCTCAGGCGGTTGAAACCAACGACTTTGAAGCACTTTGGTTTATCGACCATCAATTGGGTATGAAAGATGTTTATGCAGGCATGAATGTGGCGGCTATGGCGACAGAAAAAATCCACATCGGTTCAGCAGTTACCAATTTGCAGACGCGGCATCCAACCGTAACGGCAAATGCTACGACAGCACTCGACGATCTTTCCAAAGACCGTGCAATGTTGGGTCTCGGCGCGGGTTGGGTGGCCTTGCATTCGATTGGAAAAATGCCTGACAAACTTGGCGCGGTGCGTCAAGGCATCAACGAATTTCGCCAACTTTTTTCCGGAGAAGAAGCAGAACTTTACGGTACAAAAGTAAGGTTAGCAACTGCGCGGCGGCAAATTCCGATTTACCTTGCCGTTTCGCAACCGGGTATGTTGCGTCTTTGCGGTGAAATTTGTGACGGCGCAATTTTAATGGGTGCGGCTGATGTAGATTTTTGCAACTGGCAACTGGATTATATTTATCAGGGTCTCGAAAAATCAGGGCGACAGCGCAGTGATATTCTCATTGATTTGATTGTTACCATGAGCATTGACGATGAGGAGGAAAACGCACTCAACGACGTACGGGCTTGGGCTACAAGTCAAGCCGCCACTTTTGCCGTTTGGAAAAAAGTCCCTCCTGCATGGGAGCATTTTCGTGAGGAATTCACCACTGCCGAGCAAGCCTATCACTTTGAGGAACATCTTTCGCTGCGTGCCGAACACAAGCAAATTGTCAGCGATGACTTTGTTAAATCTGTAACGATTGCCGGAAATTTTGAGGACTGTATTACAAAACTAAAGGCAGTCGCCAAACTCGATATTGACCGCATCACCTTTGCGTTGTTGTCCGGTGGACGTTTCCGACGGCTAGAAGAATTGGGGCAAAAGGTGATTCCGGCTTTGCGAGAGGAGTAAATGGTTTTCAAATATTTTATATGCCAAAAACATACAAAAACACAAAAAGAGACAGAAGACCCAAAAAGCGCAAATATCAATGATAAACACAAGTGAATTTTTGCATTTCCCTCGGCCTTTTTTGCTATTTTATTTTTGTGTTTTTTTTTGTGTTTTTTGCGAAAATATTTTCTATAAAGGTAAAACATGACAAATCGAAAAGTAGCCCTTGTTACAGCGGCAGCCGGTGCGGGAATTGGGGCGGCTATTTCCCGACAATTAGCCGAAGACGGCTTGGATGTAGTGATTACGGATGCACACGAACGGCGCAACGGGGAACTTGCGACAGAACTTGCGGAAAAATATGGACGAGAATTTTTGTCTTTGCCCTTGGATGTGACAGATTTTGAAGCGGTGGGAATTGTAGTTAACGAAATAGTAAAGCAATACGGACGGCTTGATGTTTTGGTCAATAATGCGGGTTGGAATAAGTTGGAACCTGTTGCGAAAATGTCTCCGGAAACGTGGCGGCTCTGTCTGGATGTCGACCTCAATGGTACTTTCAATTGTATGAGACACGTGCTTCCGGAGATGATCAAACGAAATTCCGAACCGAAAACTTCGGCGGGGGTGATTGTTAATATTTCCTCGATTGCTGCCTGGGAAACTTCGACTGAACACGGAGCTGCATATTCTGCCGCAAAAGCGGGAATTCTAGCCTTAACCCGCGTGGCCGCGGCAGAAAACGGAAAATACGGCATCCGCATCAACGCCGTTTCTCCCGGACTGATTTACAACGATTTTCTACACCGGATTTATCCTGATGAGTTTTTCGAAGGCTATGCGGAAAATCGCTCTCTTGTTGGACGGGTCGGGCAACCCCAGGATGTAGCAGACATGGTTTCTTTTTTGGTTAGTGAAAAAGCCGGATACATAACCGGCGAGGTTTTCACAGTCAGCGGCGGAGTTAGCCCTCATGCCTGAAAGTTTTGAAAACGACAGTCCCTTATTTTGGCCGATTGTCAAATTGAATGAAGCCTATAGGAGTGGAGATATTTCTCCGGTTGAGGTTTTGGAAGAAGCGATTTTACGTGCTGAGGCGTTTAATCCGTCTTTGAATGCTTATCTTGAGCGGTTGGACAAACAGGCACGCCAACAGGCAAAAGCGGCAGAAAAACTTTTCCGGAATCCAAAAAGCGAGCCTTATACGGAAATCCCGGCTTTGTGCGGAATTCCAATTTCGATCAAAGATACTTTTGAATTGGCAGATTCAATAACTACTTATGGCTCCGCATTTTTCCAAAACAACCGGACGAAACACGATTCCGGATTGGTGCGACGCTTACGGGCTTCCGGAGCAGTTTTCACCGGAAAAACGAACACTCCGGAATTTGGACAATCGGCCACAACAGAAAATCGTTTGGGCGAGGATGGGCGAAATCCATGGGATACTTTCCGTACTCCTGGAGGTTCCAGCGGCGGTGCTGCGGCCTCAGTGGGGGCAGGTTTGGCAACGGCAGCCATCGGGGCTGACGGCGGCGGCTCAATTCGGATTCCGGCGGCATTCACAGGATTATTCGGTATAAAGCCGACTTACGGTCTTTGCGCCAATGAAACCGAAACGTCTTCCACAGGATCTTCCGGCAGTACGAACGGTTTTCGGGCGATGTCTGATTTTATAGCTCCCGGCCCTCTCACGCATTGCGTTGAAGACGCACGAATTATTCTTGAATTGTTGGCCGAAACTAAATACACTCGGCAATCCGCAAACAAAAGAAAATATCGAATTGCGTGGTCTCCCAATCCGGAAAAAAATCCGGTCGATGTCGGAGTGGCAAAAGTGCTTGCTGAAGCGGTGGGAAAAATTTCGGCACTTGGACACAAAATAACGGAAACAGAACTCCCGCTTGACGGTTGGAAACAAGCATTCAACACGCTGGTTGTGGTTGAAGAATATAGGGAGCGTGGGAATTTCCTGAAAGAAGCTCCGGAGAAACTGACGGATTATGAACGCAAATCTTTAGAAGCCGGATCAGGATTTACAGGATTTAAGGATTTACAGGATCGCGTCGAAAATGCTCGCAAAGCACATCGTGAATATCGGCAGAGGCTACAGGAATTTTTTATGAATTTTGACCTGATTGCTACTCCAGTCACAGCGACAACGGCTTTTCCAATCGGACAACGGCCGGACACGATTGACGGACAACAAGTGAATTGGCTTTGGGGCGCAGTCCCTTTCACGGCTGCTTTCAATGTTTCCGGAAATCCGGCGGTCTCAATTCCGTGCGGATTTTCTGAGGGGCTGCCTGTTGGGTTACAGTTAGTTGGACAATTGAATTCAGAAGAAATGCTACTCAATTTCTCTGAGGATTTGGAAACAATTTTCAGTTTTGATGATGCTCCTCTCAGGAAGCAGTGGTCACTGAATCATAAGGAATGAAAAATGTCAGGACTGGTTTTAGTTGAATGTCAGGATGGTGTTTGTACGATCACCCTTAACAATCCGAGAAAAAAAAATGCTCTTTCCCTGGAGATGCTTGCGGATTTGGAAAAGAATCTTGAAAACCTGCAAAACGATGAGGATTTACGAGCAGTTATATTGCAAGGTGCAGAGGGCAGTTTCAGCGTTGGGGCAGACCTCGCTGATGTTACAGGAACTCCGGCCGATCAGGAAATTGACGATCGCATTGAATGTGTGGACAAACTCATGCTGGGACTTCCTGTTCCGTGTCTTGCCGCAATTGAAGGACCATGTGTTGGAGGTGCAGTGACCGTGGCAATGGCCTGTGATGCATTGGTTGCATCCGAGAATTCGTTTTTTGAAATTCCGGCCACCCGTCTGGGTTTGCTTTATAATCCGGATTCTGTGGCACGATTTCATGCCCGTTTGGGATCGGCAACGCTCACTAGATTGTTGCTTTTTGGTGAACGCTTAAATGCGCAAACCGCTCACCATTCCGGAATGGTGAGTTGGGTTGTTCCGGAAGGATCCGCCTATGATAAAGCTCTGGAAATTATCAGTAAAGTGGCAAGTACGCCAAAAGCCGTGGCCGCAACAAAATCCTTGATAATTGCCTTGGAACATGGTCAGCAAAATCTATCAGATTGGAACAAAATACGGAATGAAATACTGGGTTCTGCAGAAAGAAAAGGTGCGGTTGAAAAAGCAAAAAAGAGGTTAGGAATAAAATAAAGGTTGGTTACGAACTAGGAAAACGGACAATAAGTTATGTTGAACGGGATGCAATCCTTTACGCTTTGACAGTCGGAGCAAACAGTTCGGAAACAGATTTAGTCTATGAACGGGATTTGCGGGTTTTGCCTACTTATGCCTGTGCGCTCGGTCTTTGGGTAGTGGAAGCAGCGGGTGAGTTGGGCGCGTATGACCGTAATTATTCACTGCACGCTTCACAATCTTTGGAAGTATTTTTGCCGTTGCCCAAATCCGGAAACTTTGAGACTTCCGGAAAAATCACCGGAGTTTGGGATAAGGGAAAAGCGGCGTTACTGGATATTGAAGTTGAGTGCAAGTACTTCAGGGCTTTGTATGGAATTTTTCTTCCCGGACTCGGTGGCTGGGGCGGTGAACGAGCCGGAACGTCCGGTGTGACCGAAACGCCCGATGCGAGTAGTGCTTCTGTTACCACAGATGAGGAATCCGGAAAATCCTGGTCCGGCAGTTTCGCCACTTCTCTTGAACAGGCTGCACTTTATCGATTGACTGGCGATCTGCATCCGATTCATATTGATCCTGAAGTGGCACAAGCTAACAATTTTTCAAAGCCGATTCTTCACGGGCTTTGCACTTTAGGAATTGCTGCTCGGATGATGGCGGAAAGCGTTGAGGTGCATCCGGTAGAATTGACAAAACTTTCGGCCCGTCTCGCCGCTCCGGTTTTTCCCGGAGATGTGCTTGAAGTTCGGGCAAACAAGACCCACACCGGAAGTTCCGGTTTGAGCGGTCTCAATTTCGAGGCCGTCGTGGGTAGCACTACGGTGCTCAAGGGTGGACGAGCAGCTTTTTGTTGAAGTTGCCGTCCTTATTTCGCCACATATTGTGGTAACGTTTGGCGCAGATGCGTCAACTTAACATAGGAGTAGATTATGTTGAATACTAAAAAATGGCTCTCAGGAGTCATTGCAGGTTTCTTTACCGTTGGGCTGGCTGTATCGGCCTTTGCGGGTGGGACCATCAAGATCGGAGACATTAACAGCTACAAGCGGCTTCCGGCTCACACCATTCCGTATAAGATGGGTGTGGAACTGGCGCTTGAGCACATCAATTCCGCAGGCGGAGTTTTGGGCAAAAAGCTCGAACTCGTTTCGCGGGATGACAACGGTAAACCGGGCGATGCCGTAAAAATCGCCGAAGAACTGGTGTCCAAGGATCGTGTGGCCTTGATTTCCGGATCCTTGTTTTCACACATTGGGTTGGCGTTGACCTCCTTTGCAGGACAGCGTAAAGTGCTTTATGTTGCCGCAGAACCTCTGGCTGATGCCTTGGTTTGGGCCAATGGGAACCGCTACACTTTCCGGCTGCGGCCCTCAACTTATATGCAGGCAGGAATGCTTGCTGAACAAGCCGCAAAAAATCCGGCAAAACGCTGGGCGACCATTGCTCCAAACTACGCATACGGTAAAGATGCTGTGTCGGCTTTCAAAAAGATATTGAAGTCGTTGCGCCCCGATGTCGAATTCGTAGCTGAACAATGGCCTGCGCTTTTCAAAATTGACGCGGGAGCAGAAATTCAGGCATTGTCCGCAGCAAATCCGGAAGCCGTCTTTAATGTAACTTTCGGCGGAGACCTTGCGAAATTTGCGCGTGAGGGCAAACTCCGGAAGTTTTTTGACGGCAAACTGATTCTCGGATTGCTCACCGGAGAACCGGAATATCTTGATCCACTCAAAGGTGAGGCTCCGGAAGGTTGGCTGGTTACGGGTTATCCCTGGTATGCGATTAATACGCCTGCACACAATGCTTTCCGTAAAGCGTATGAGGGCAAATACAACGATTATCCTCGTATCGGCTCAATCGTTGGCTACAACACGATGCTCGGTATCGCTGCCGCCATCAAAAAAGCCGGATCAACCGACACCGAAGCACTGGTGGATGCAATGGAAGGCTTAACATACGATTCTCCAACGGGATCCATCACTTACCGGAAAATCGACCATCAATCCACGATGGGAGCTTATGTCGGCTGGACAGCGTTGAAAGATGGTAAAGGCACAATGGTAAACTGGTCCTACTTAGACGGGGCCGGTTATTTGCCTTCGGATGCCGAAGTACGTAAGTTGCGTCCTGGTAATTAAGGCGAGCCTTACGACGTAAAAAAACGACGTAAAATATATTTCACCGCAGAGTCATTGAGAAAACATGGGGCAGTTTTTATGATATATTTCTCTGTATTCTCTCTGGCTTTGTGGTGATTATTTTGATTACATTTTTCTTGAGTCGTTAATAATCACGACTCCATTTTTAAATATTCTATGGGATTTTTCCTTGTTCAAGTCTTAACCGGACTTTCCAGTGCGGCGGCTGTATTTCTGGTTGCATCAGGACTTTCTATCATTTTTGGTGTGACGCGGGTAGTGAACTTTGCTCACGGCTCGTTCTACATGCTGGGTGCATTTTTCGCTTACACCTTCACCAGCCACCTGACGAGTGTTGTTGGTTTTTGGGTGGCCATGCTGTTATCCGCCATAGCAGTAGGATTGGTTGGCGTGATCGTCGAAATTTTGATTTTACGCCGGGTTTATCAGGCACCGGAACTTTTTCAATTAGTCGCAACATTTGGAGTGATTCTCGTTATTCAGGATTTGGCTTTACTAGTCTGGGGTGCAGAAGATTTGCTGGGGCCACTCGCTCCAGGACTCGACAGTACTGTCAATATTTTCGGAACGCTTTTACCGGAATATGACTTGGCTTTGATTGCCTTGAGTTTAATTGTTTTGGTTTCACTGTGGTTTTTGTTCAACCGCACGCGCTGGGGCTGTTTGGTACGCGCGGCAACAGAAGATCGGGAAATGGTTGGTGCACTTGGCGTGAATCAAACTTGGTTGTTTACCGGAACTTTCTTTCTGGGATCACTTCTCGCAGGTCTTGGCGGAGCAGCACAACTGCCAAAAGGCGGTGCAAGTTTATTGATGGATTTTGAAATATTGGCGGCTATTTTTGTGGTGGTAGTTGTAGGCGGAATGGGCAGTATTTTGGGGGCATATCTTGCTGCTGTTTTAATATTTGAGTTCAACGCATTCGGCATTCTGATTCTTCCGGAAAGTACATTGGTTTTAATGTTCCTGCTGATGGCTATTGTTTTGATCGTCCGTCCCTGGGGATTACTTGGAAAACCGGAGGCACCCGGTCAACTTGGACAGGCCGGCCCCCCGGAATTGCCTTACCAATTGGCCTCGCGACCTCTCCGGTTCATTGGCATGGGATTGGTGTTGGGATTGTTCTTGCTTCCGGTATTTGCAGACGATTTCACTCTGGTTTTAGTCATTGAAATGATCATCATGTCGCTGTTCGCGGCCAGTTTACATTTTGCGATGGGGCCGGGCGGAATGGTTTCTTTTGGACATGCGGCATTTTTTGGAGGCGGTGCTTATGCGGCAGCACTTTTGGTTAAACACGTGAACGCTCCGATGGAGATCGCATTGCTCTTTGCCCCATTGATGTCTGGAGTCCTGGCTTTGATTGTGGGCTGGTTTTGTGTGCGGCTTTCCGGAGTCTATCTGGCGATGCTCAGCATGGCCTTTGCGCAAGTTGCCTGGTCTATTGTTTTCCAGTGGGATACGGCCACCGGAGGAGACGACGGTATTCTCGGAGTTTGGCCCAGCGAATGGGCGAGCGACCGCATGGCTTATTATTATTTGACAGTCATCGCCGGTGTCGGCGGCATCTTGATTTTGCGGCACGTCCTTTTCACGCCCTTTGGATACGCAATGCGGGCGGTGCGAGATTCTGCTGTACGCAGTGAATCAATCGGTATTCGTGTCTCTCGTCAAAAATGGCTGGCCTTTGGTTTTTCCGGTTTCATGGCAGGAATCGCGGGAGGACTGTTTGTGTTTTCCAAAGGAAGTGTATTTCCAGATGAAATGGCTATTCCCCGCTCCTTCGATGCGCTGATTATGGTTTTGCTCGGTGGTGTAAAAACGCTTTGGGGGCCAGTTACAGGAGCATCGGCGTTTACCTGGCTTCACGATGAAATTTCACGATTCGATTACTGGCGGTTACTTTTAGGTACGTTGATCATCGCTATCGTTCTCGCTTTTCCACAAGGCATTGCGGGTTTTGTAAGCAACGGGTGGCACCGTTTACAAAGTAGAGGGCAAAAAAATGCCTGAAGTCAGTCTGGAAGTCAGTGGACTCACAAAATCATTTGGGGGTGTTCAAGCAGTTAGGAATGTGAATTTTACACTCAATTCCGGAGAATTGCTGGCTCTCATCGGCCCCAACGGAGCTGGAAAAACCACTTGCTTCAATATGCTCAACGGTCAACTCAAACCTGATTCCGGTTCCGTAAGGCTATTTAGCAAAGAAACCGTTGGACTCAAACCGCCGGAAATTTGGCGTTTGGGTGTGGGACGAACTTTCCAGATTACGGCAACTTATTCCAGTATGACTGTTTGTGAAAATGTGCAAATGGCTTTGTTGAGTGAGCATCAGCAATTAATGTCATTAACAAAAATGGCCTCAGGAATGTATCGTCCGGAAGCACTCGCATTGCTGAAACAAGTTGGCATTGAAGAACAGGAAGACCGACCCTGCAGTACACTTGCATACGGCGATCTCAAGCGAGTTGAATTGGCTGTGGCTTTGGCAAACAATCCTCGCCTGATGCTGATGGATGAACCAACAGCGGGAATGGCTCCGAAGGAACGGGTGGAACTGATGGCATTGACGGCAGAAATTGTTAAGGAACGCAATTTGTCAGTTCTTTTCACAGAACACGATATGGACGTAGTTTTCGCTCATGCAGACCGAATTCTTGTCTTAAACCGCGGAGAACTTATTGCGGATGATACCCCTGATAATGTGCGTAATAATGCGGAAGTAAAGGCGATTTATCTGGGCAGTGAAACAGAGGAGATCGCTCATGCTTGAAATTTCCGGTTTGAATACTTATTACGGACGTGCGCACATTCTTTCCAATCTTTCGCTCAATGTACAGCGCGGTGAAGTCGTCGCACTATTGGGGCGCAACGGTGCAGGTAAATCAACTACACTAAAAAGCATTAACGGCTTGGTTCGGCCTACATCCGGAAATATTGTTTTCGAAAATCAACCCCTGAATCGTCAATCTCCGCATGTGGCGTGTCGGCGAGGAATCGGTTACGTCCCGGAAGAGCGGCGTATTTTTACGGATTTAACCGTGATGGAGAATTTAGAAGTAGGAACGCGACCGTCTCATGAAGGTCTGACAGCGTGGACCCTGGAACGCATTTTCCATATTTTTCCTAACCTTGCCGAAATGCGTAATCGTCCGGGGGGACAAATGAGCGGTGGCGAACAGCAAATGCTCACCATTGCCCGTACTCTCATGGGTAATCCCAAACTCATTTTACTTGACGAACCCTCTGAAGGACTTGCGCCTGTAATAGTCCAGCAAATGACCTCAACCATCCATGAATTGAAACGTGAAGGCCTCACGATCATCCTTTCTGAGCAAAATTTACGCTTCGCAACAAAACTTGCAGACAGGGCTTACATTATCGAAAAAGGGCATATCCGTTACGAGGGAACTATGAAAGACCTAGCGGAAGATGAAGACGTCAGGAATGCATATCTGACGGTATAAATAATTTTGTAGCAGAAAACAAAATTTTCATACAAGAACACTATGTGCCAGTTGAGCACCGCGTGAGGCCATAAAGTAGAGGCCCATGTAATGAGTTATGTCTTGAGGGTGGCTGGCGCTGGGCGGCAGTCTGATTTCCTCAACAACATTTCTGGGCAGGTCGTAGGTAGAGCAGCCTTTGTCATAAACGAAAACTTCTTTCAAACTTGGAAGCATTCCGTGGTTGCGGGCTGAGAGCAGTGTCAGCACAAAATCCATTACACAGATGTCAGTACAAATTCCAACTACCAGGACATTCGATACATTATTTTTCTTGACCCAGTCAATAACTGCATTAGAACCATCCTCCTGAAACGAACCGATGAAACCGTTAATGCAGTCTTTGCGCACTAGTGTTGCTTGAGGTTCTTTTTCAAGCCACTTCAATTCCGGAACTAATTCCTCCTCACCTGTACCACGTTCGCAATGCGGCGGATAAGGTGGTTGTGGTTTACCAGAATCATGCGTATCAAGAAATGCCAATATAGGCCTAGCTTGTTTTGTGAAAGAACGGGCCAGTCGGTCTGTTTCGGAAACCATCACAGATACCTGCTCGTTGGGAACTTGCGGGGCAAGATTGCCTGCACCGACGGTGGCAAAACCGTTGACCTCATCGACAATGATTAAACCGAATCCATGTCCACTTGAGCTCAAATCAAGTACAGTTTTTGAAAGCGGCATCGCTTCCGTTAAATGCTGAAGAATTTTGTCTGCTGACATGTTTTTTCTAGATGGTTGTATAATTTGCTTGAACGGCTTTTTCGTTTAGATGACACTGAATGCTAATAGATGCCGCTTGAGGTAATCAAGCTAATAATAATCGCATAACACTAGTCAATTCACACTTAAGTTTGAAATGTTTCTATTCGCATTATCCACGTGTTGGTGGTAAAACTTTCATCAAAGTATTATGTTGTTATTCCTGTGAACGTGAATTCATGACCACATGTAGCAGAAATAATAGACATTTTTGTTGTTCTGACAAATAAGTTTGAAACTATGACATTATAAAGGTCCATCAATCATAGTATTTAATTTTTTCATTTAAAAAATTACATGACTCAAATTGTTGGTGTAGATGTAGGAGGGACCTTTACGGACCTCGTTCTTTTTGACACAGAAACAGAAAGCGTTAAAATCGCCAAAGTTCCAAGTACTCCTGAAAACCAAGCCTTTGGAGTAATGAGTGCGCTCAAATCTGCTGGAACGGCGATGGTTAATTTGCACACTATCATCCACGGAACAACAGTAACTACCAATGCTTTGCTGGAACGTAAAATCAGCCGTGTGGGATTGATTACAACTCTAGGCTTTCGTGATGTTCTGGAACTGGGAAGACGTACCCGCCCAAAACCTTATGGAATGACAGGAAGTTTTGAGTGCATTATTCCCAGAGAATTGCGTCTTGAAGTGAGAGAGAGGATTGATTGTGATGGAGAAATAGTAACAGAACTGAATGAAGCAGATGTCAGGGAGGCAGTAAAGCATTTGCTTGCATCAGGAGTAGAAGCGGTTATTATTCATTATCTACATTCCTACAAAAATGATATTCACGAACGTAAAACAGAAGAGATCGTAAAAGAACTTTGGCCAAACCCGTTTATAACCCGTGGAAGCGCATTGGTTTCAGAATTTCGCGAATATGAACGTGGAACAACTGCGGCAATCAACGCGGCAATTCAGCCGGTATTGCATCGTTATATTGAACGCTTACAGCAAAAGCTTAAAGAGGGAGGTTATTCCAAAGACTTATTGGTCATGCAGGGAAATGGTGGTACGGTTTCTGCCGGAATAGTTTCTACAGACGCGGTAAAAACGGTAATGTCCGGTCCGGCTTCCGGAGTGATGGCTGCTGCATATACTGCCTCCAAATCCGGATTTGACAGTGTCGTTACTTATGATATGGGCGGAACCAGCTGTGATGTTGGATTGATCGTCAACGGAATTCCCCAGGTCACTTCCGAACTTGAAATTGAATACGCCATGCCGATCCATGTTCCAATGGTTGACGTCCATACAATCGGTGCCGGTGGAGGAAGTC
>LWDU01040147.1_pt1 | contig 21252 bp, 23 predicted proteins | sample 727161 | NCBI WGS metagenome assembly LWDU01 (sample SAMN04566230, study PRJNA314399) | hydrothermal vent metagenome | isolation source: deep sea hydrothermal plume seawater | place: Mexico: Gulf of California, Guaymas Basin | collected 2004-07-11
CCCAAGTGTCATCGAATGAAAGGTCGCCATTGCTGCCTTCTTTCAAAGATGAGGCGGATATAAGGTCTGGCACCAGCAATTGGGTGGAGCCGCCGCCGTCAAACACCTGAGTTTCTGTCCGTGGGTAGAATCGCCGGTTGCAATAATGGTCCGGGCAAGCAGTCCTCGGCGTTGACTGGGTAATTCTGTCTGTGGTAGTTTCGTTATATATGATTTCGGTGGTGAACCCACTGGAAATCTTCCCCAGATAGGCTCCTAAAGGAGAACAGTCAATGGAAGTCACGACTCTTGCCATAGAGAAGCTCAAGGAAGTCATGGAAGAACAGGGCGAAACTAACGGTTCGCTGCGGGTAGTAGCCATACCTGCCGAGACAGGCGGCCTTCAATATATGTTGACCATGGAAAACGAGACCCAATCTGATGACACCGTCATGGCCATGGATGGAGTTCAATTCCTCATGGACTCAGACAGTGCGCCCTTCCTAGAAGAGGCGACGATTGACTACGTCGAGAATCTGGGCGGACAGGTTGGGTTTGTGATCAACAACCCCATGTTCTCCAGCGCCGGCGGCGGTTGCGGCGGCGGTTGCGCCTGCGGCAGCGGCGGCGGCGGATGTGGTGGCGGCGACGAGAACAGCGGCGGAGGTTGCGGTTGTGGCGGCGGCGGTTGCGGCGGCCACTAAGCCAAACCACTTACAACAAAGTGAATCAAAATGGGTTTCAGTTTTCTGAAACCCATTTTTTATTGGAAAAACATCCAGGTTCACAGCGCCATTCCTTGACGCTCGAGAATCGCCCAAGCATAATCCCAGACTGAACAATCAAATCCCTCGTCCTCCCATCATAAAGTGAGGACACAATTTGCAGGAGATCAACATAGTGCAGACACCCCACGGCATTAAGTTTGAATCCAACCGCCCGGTAATCATGGGCAAGAACGGGATGGTCTGCGCTGGCCAGCCATTGGCCGCCCAAGCCGGGATGGCTATCCTCCAAAAGGGTGGAAACGCCGTGGACGCGGCCATTGCCACTGCCGCCGCGCTAAACGTGGTCGAGCCCAATATGTCGGGCATTGGCGGCGACGGCTACATCATGATCTACAACAAAGCCGAGAATAAGATCGACATCTGCAACGCCACCGGCGCCGCACCCTACGCCACCGACGTGGCCTGGTACCGGGCCAATGGCATCCCCAACAAGGGAATCATGTCATTCTCAGTGCCTGGACTGGTGGACGGCTGGATGGCTGCCCATGAGAAATACGGCACCCTCAATCGGGAAGAATTGTTTTCCGCCGCTATAGACCTGGCAGACAATGGATTCCCCGTGTCTCACGTGCTGTCCAGGGTCATCGCCGGTGACTCGCTGTTGTGCGAATTCCCTGCCTCTAAGGCGGTCTTTTCCCCCAGCGGCAAGCCGGCACAGCCAGGAGAAATCCTCTACCAGAAGGACCTGGCAAAGAGCTTCCGCTCCATCGTAGAGGGAGGCCGAGACGCCTTCTACACCGGTGACATTGCCAAGGCCATCGTCAAGTTTTCCGATGAACAGGGTGGTCTAATCTCCATGAAAGACTTGGCTGATTGCCACTCCCGATGGGAGGCGCCGATCTCCGTCAGCTACCGTGGTCATACCGTCTACGAAGCGCCGCCCAACTCCAGCGGCCATGTTCTTCTTCAAGAATTAAACATGGTCGAGCAATTCGACCTACAAGCCATGGGTTGCCACTCTGCCGAAATCATCCACCTGATGGTGGAAGCGAAGAAATTGGCATTCATTGATCGGGAAGCCTACATGGCCGACCCAGACTATACCGATGTGCCAACCCTGGGCCTGATTTCCAAGGAGTACGCCAAAGAACGCTCCAAGTTGATTGACCCAGCCAAGGCTTCGGACCCCACTCACGGCGATCCCTGGGTCTTCCAGGCTGGTTCTGGCAGCGCAGGACGCGTTACCGCCGGCTCCGTCCAAGAGGAAGACACAACTTGCTTCGTGATTGTTGACCAATGGGGCAATGCCGTCTGCCTGCTGCAGAGCATCCAAAGCTCTTTGGGCTCCAGCATTGTGGCCGAAGGCACTGGAATCCTGCTGAACAACCGCATGACCTATTGGCACCTTGATGAAGACCACATCGACTGCCTAGAGCCCGGCAAACGGGTGCGCCACACCATGAACCCGGTGATGGTCTTTGAGGGTGACGGCCCAGCCTCCGGAGGCAAGCCTGCCGGTGATGGCAAGCTGATGCTGGTCTGTGGCACTCCGGGCGCCGACACCCAGGTGCAGACCAACATGCAGGTGATAACCCACCTGATTGACTTTGGCATGACCGTTGCCGAGGCTGTGGAAGCCCCCCGGTGGCGCAATTCCCACAGCCCGACCGAGTCCAATATCCCCCACGTCTGTGATAATCTGTTGCACATGGAGTCCAGGTTCGGAACGGACGTCCGCCAGGCGCTGGAAAGCCGTGGCCACCAACTGAATATGATGCCGGAGTGGGGCGCCCAAGGCAGCGAAATGATGATTCAGGTGAACCCGGAGACTGGAGCGCTGCAAGGCGCAGCAGACCCCCGCCGAGACGGCTACGCCATCGGCTGGTAATCCAAAAACTTAACATCACGGCTTTAGATAAAGCCTTCTGATAATCGATACGGGAGATAAATGCGAATACCCGGTGAAAAAAGAAGCCCCTATCCTGACGAATGCGGCGGTCGCGCCGGCACCTTTGCGGAGGCGGTAAGAGACGGCGACATGAACCTGGCATGGTCCATGTTATCCAAGGAAACTCGCGGCATGCGGATGGGGGTTTGGGCCACGCGGAACCAGATCAATATGCAGGACGCCTACCGCGCCGGGTATAACGACGACCACCCAATGCGGCCGGCCATGTTGGAAGATTTCCGAAAGACGGTTCTCAGTCTCTGGCCCCTTGAAGACCTCACAGACCTCGGCATCTCTCCCACAAACTATCTGGACGACCTACACGCCTTCTCGTTTTTGCCGTTTGGTATGCAGGATGACACCACAGAGGTGGAGCACGGTCGGGCCATGAACGGGCTGATCCTACCAATGCTGTGGGAGGACGACGCCTGGCAAGTCGATCTCCCCGGGTGGCGCTTCTTGGAAGTGCCAGACAAGGCGTAGCACCGTGGTTCGGCGGGCTTCAGTAGACACCAGACCACTGATGCCGCCGCGTCCGTTAAACGACCCCAAAGTCTGCAAACTCTGCCAACGCGAGTCCCTTCGGTTCACTTCCCATCACCTGATACCGCGCTCCCGAGGCGGCAAATTTGGACCTCAGGTCAAGTTCTGCCCCACCTGTCACCGGCAGCTTCATACCATGTTCTCAGAGTCGACATTAGCCAAAGAACTGAACTCAATAGAAGCGTTGCAGATCAACTCGGAGTTCTCCGAATACCTGAAGTGGGCCAAGAATCAAAAAGGCCCCACCAACTTCCGAGTGCGCCGGGCCAAGAACCGGCGATAGAGCGCCAATCCCATTGGGCATTGGTTTGGGTCTCCTTGTACTGCCGCCGGGCCAAGGAATATACTTCGGGTGTTATGGCTCAGCCTCAAGACGAACCCCAAGACGGGCTCACCAGACTACCGCTATTCCCCTTAAACCTAGTTCTCTTTCCTGGCATGGACCTGCCCCTTCACATTTTTGAAGAGCGGTATCAGGACATGATTGGCGAGTGCCTGGAGAAGGACGCGCCCTTTGGCGTGGTTTTGATTAAAGAAGGCCCGGAAGTCGGCGCGCCAGCCGACCCCGAGCGCATCGGCACGTCCACCCGCATCCTGCGGTCAGAAGTGTTGGACCAGGGCCGCATGAACATCATGACCAAGGGTCAACAGCGGTTTGAGATCGAAGAGATTGTCCAGCGGGTGCCACACGTGGTGGGACGAGTCCGTTTCTTGGTGGATATTGAGGGCGAGGGCTGTGTTGACCTGCTTCCCCAGATCAACGATGAGTATGTAGCTCTAGTGCGCAACCTGACCGCATTAACGGGCGGGTACACCTCCCGGGTAGACATCCCGGAAGACCCGATCGAGCTTTCCTACGCAATCGCCGCCAATCTGGAGATGGAACCACACCTAAGGCAAAGTCTGTTGGTCACGGAAACCGCAGCCACGCGACTGTTTGACCTGATTCCATTGCTGAAACAAGGCAATGAAGAGCTGCGAGAACGGATTGCCAAACAGAACCCATTTCAAGGTCCGCGCCTAAACTAGCAAGACTTGTTAGTCGGTTTTCGTTAGGTCTCCAAATAAACGCAGCGCGCCTGACTCTGGAATCATCCCTGAGAATATCTCTGGATGAATCATCTCCGCCATGATCTCCAAGCCAGTCACCAACCTAGGGCCAGAGCGGCTGGTGTAAGCCCCGGCATCCACCACGTAGACCTGATTGTTCTTAACGGCCGGCAGCGATGCCCAACCCTCTTTGGATTTCATCAAGGGCATGTCTTCCAGCGCCCGTTTCACGTCAAATCCGCACTGCATCATAATGATGATTTCCGGCTGACTGGCCACAACTTCGTCCCAATCCAGCTTCAGAGTGCCGGTGTCCTTGTCGCCAAAGCTGTTGGTGCCGCCGGCCATCTCGGTCATCTCGGGCACCCAATGACCGGCGCACATCACCGGATCGGCCCACTCAACATGGAGCACACTTGGGTGCTTGTCAGCATCTTTGGCCCGTTCGATGACCGATTCAATCCGAGCGGTCAATCCCGTAGTCATCTCTGCCGCTTTGGCCTCAGTGCCGGTGGCTCTGCCGATGCGGTTGAGGTCTTCCACAACATCGCCGATGTGAAGCGGATCCAGAGAAAGAATCTCAGGCTGTTTGGCCAGTCCGACGCTTACCTCGGCAACCTGCCGAGAAGAGATGGCTCAAACTTCACAGATTGCCTGGGTTATCAGCAAGTCTGGTTCAGCTGCTTTCAGCAACTCTGAATCAATCTCATAGATGCCCAGCCCTTCAGCCAAACGCTCCGCAATCACCCGGCTAATCTCGCCGCTGGTGGGTTCTTGACCTTCAAATACGCTGTGAACTACATGGGGTTTGTTCCGTGCTTCTGGCGGGTAATCACACTCGTGAGTTACCCCGAAAAGCGAGTCTTTAAGACCAAGGTCGTAGACCATCTCGGTGGCGCTGGGCAAGAAAGAGCAGATGCGCATATATCGTCCTCGACTGAGAAATGTCAGCCGTTAAATTCTGTCTGGGCTAGTTATGCCGATTAGCGGCGTTTTTCAGTATGCGAGACCAATTCCACGGTGGTATCAGCAGTCGCCACGGCGACTGAACCGTAGAGGGGTCAACGCTTTTTCCAGGTGTCTACTAGGCTTCGGGCGTCCTCGTCGTCAACGCCCCACATCTCAAACTTGATCCTGATGGCGTCATATAGGGTCAGATCGCCGTGGTCAGCGTCCGAATCGCGGTACGACTCAACGCCGACGTCCATCCAGTCCAGGTCTATGTTGTCGGTGTTGGCGATGCGCTCAACCATGTTTACCGCACAGGCGGTGATCCCGGAGAAGAATAATTCCCCGGCGCCGACTTCATCTCCGCCGCCATCATCGGCCACAAAATGGTGGGTTCGGGCATTACAGATGGCCCGTCCTAGGGTTCCGGTGCTGTAGCCTCGGACTTTGTAAGCCAGTGTTAGGTTAGCCATTGCTTCCTCCAAAATATGCCTTAGTCAGGGGATTAGGTAAACAGGTTAGTCAGACACCCGATAGGCAAAGCAGTCCACGATCTCAATGGTCAACGGCTTTAGCGCCAGGCCGGTGGTACCAATCACTGCGCGGCAGGGCGGGATGGGAACAAGCTCTCGGAATATCTCGTTAAATTTCTCCCAGTTGTCCATGTCGGTCAAGAAAATGACCATATTCACCACCCTGCGATAGCTGGTCTTGGCTGCGGTCAGTGTGGTCTCAACGTGCCTGAAACAGGCACGGTACTGGTCGACGATGTTATCTCCCACAACCTTGCCGTCAAAGCCGGAGGATGTGATTCCGCGGACGTATACCTTGACTGCCTTCACTTGGAGCATCAGGGGCATGTCTTCATCGAAGTAATCGGTGTACATGCCGGAACGAAACGAATTTGATGGCGTGGCGTCGTGCAGGCCGTCGGCGACAATCAGGTCCAACAATGCGTCGCGTTCATCGAATGACCGCGCCTGGGCCTGCTCTATGGGCCCGGCATCAAGTTCGCTCAGTGTGCGGGTGGAGTTTTCTACCTGAGTCATGGAGAAACCTCCTTAATGAATCGGCGGGTATAAATCAGCCGGTAGGGTTAAACGTGCTTGGTCAGGCGTGGACTGAAACAGTCATCGTATCTTAGCGTTAGGCACCTGGCCACGCAAGACGCTTTGACACTCTCCAGCCTAGCCACCTATCATTACCTCTGGTACCCGGCAAATATTTGCCATAGCCCTCAAAAACCGGCACGAAATCCTCAGGGAGGCACCCATGGCGACCATCCAGGAACTCAAAGACCAGTACGTTGGTCTTGACGTAGAACTACCCGCAAAGAGCGAGGAGGCCATCGACCCGGCGTGCCTGCTCACCTTTGAATACGAATATCCAAACCAACAATCACAGATTGAGATCAACACCGATGAGTTTACGGCGGTCTGTCCGTGGACCGGTCTCCCTGATTACGGCAATCTGATTATCTCCTACGTACCCAGCAACTCCTGCATTGAGCTAAAGTCTCTCAAGTACTATCTTCTGTCTTACCGGGACGTGGGAATTGTCCAAGAGCACGCTGCCAACCGCATGCTCTTAGACTTGGTAGCAGTCTGCCAACCTCAGTCCATGAAAATTAGTTTGGACTACAAAGTGCGTGGCGGCCTGCACACTGCTGTGACGGTTGAATACTCCGCTGAACAAGGCGGCAAATAACCAATCTCACGCCCCGGAGGCGGCCCAACACCGGCCTTAACCGACCATGTATCAGATAAGAATCGAGTTCACCTTTGACAGCGGGCACCGCCTCCTGGATTACAACGGCAAGTGCGCCTACCCTCACGGCCACACTTACCGCGCTGAAGTGTTCATAGAATCCCAGTCTTTGAACGACCTGGGACTGGTCTACGACTTCACCGACCTCAAAGACAAAATTAAAACCTGGGTCGACGAGAACTGGGACCACGCATTTTTGGTGAACAGTCAGGACAGTGAATTAATCGCAGGGTTGGGCAGCGCTTCTCTGGTTAGACTCTACGAGTTCCAGGACGAGAACCCCTCGTGCGAGGTTATGAGTAGGGTGCTCTACGAAAAGACCGTTGCGCTATGTAACCTGGTGCCCGCCAAGGTGCGCCTCTGGGAATCGGTTAACCAATACGCCGAGTTCTCCGGCGATTAACCTGACGCGCACCCAATTAAAATCAAAAGACTGGTAAACCAAAGGACTAGCACATGCCCAGCTATGGGATCAGCCTGCTCTCAGGCGGCCTGGATTCGACCACCGTAACCGCCTTGGCCAAAGGCAAGACCGACCACTTGACGGCGCTGACCTTTCACTACGGCCAGAGCCACAGCAAAGAGGTGGATTGTGCTGCTGCGGTTGCCCGATCCATCGGCGTCGAGCAAGAGTTGATAGACATTTCGTTCCTGGGCAAGGTCGCTTGGTACTCAGCTCTGACCAATCCGGAGCGGTTCCCGGTGCCAGAGGACCAGGATGCCGCCAAGATGGGCAACAGCGTCCCTATCACTTACGTCCCTCTGCGAAATACTATCTTCTTATCCTTAGCTGCGGCCTATCTGGAAAGCCAGGCCCTCCACGCCATTGAGATGGAAGGTGTGGCCCCAGCGGATCTGCAAGCGCACATCTACATGGCCCCCAACGCCATCGACTACAGCGGGTATCCCGATTGCCGACCCGAGTTCTTTGAAAAGATGGGAGAGTCGCTGGGCTACGGCAGCAAACTCTGGACCGAGTACCACATCCCGCTGCAGATTGAGATTCCAATCATTGAGATGTCCAAGGCCGACATTGTCAGGCTTGGAATAGAGATAAATGCCCCACTCGAATTAACCTGGAGCTGTTATCAGGGTGGTAAAGTGCCCTGCGCACGCTGCGATAGCTGCATCCTGAGGGCCAACGGGTTCCGCGACGCTGGCTACCCTGACCCGGCCCTATCGGTTTAGCCATGCTAAAAGTCAGCCGAAGATCAGGTGGCGAACCAGAGATATTCCACTCCGTCCAGGGTGAGGGTGTATCACTAGGCGTGCCCTCCGTGTTTCTGAGGCTGGCCACCTGCAATTTGGCCTGCAGCTGGTGCGATACCAAGTACACCTGGGATTGGCAGAACTTCAATTACCAGACTGAAGTAGTTGAACTTGGCCCTGAGATAGTTCAGCAGAAGATACAGGCGTATGACTGCTCTCATGTGGTGATTACCGGTGGCGAGCCCATGTTGCAGCAGGAAGAACTCCAACCTCTGGTAGAGTCGCTGGCCGCCGAGGGTTACACCTTTGAGGTAGAGACCAACGGGACCATTCCTCCAACGCCGGGGATGCTCCGGCACATTGGACAGTGGAACGTGTCGCCCAAACTGCGCACGTCCGGCAATCAGCTATTAGAGACCCAAAACCCATTGACCCTGCAGACGTTTGCCGCATTGCCAGACGCCTATTTCAAGTTTGTTATTTCCGTGGAGTCTGACGTCGATGAGGTCTGCACACTGCGCGATCAGTACGATCTGGCACCACAAAGAATCTTGCTCATGCCTGAAGGACGAACACCCGACGCTTTAGCCAGAAAGAGCGCCTGGTTGCCTGAACTTTGCGTGCAGCACGGGTTCAGGTTCACCACCCGTCTCCACATAATCCTCTGGGGCGACGAACGCGGGCGTTAACTCCTGGGCTACCCTGTTAGTTGCCTTTCATCAAGCGTGTGAGATTCCTGATATCGCTGAGTGACTCCAGGTGACTCACCGTCTCCACCACCCGGGCTGCGTCCGTCTCTCCCAAAACACCCTGGGCCAGGAAATGGAATTTCCCCTCAAGTTCTTCTTGCGAAGCCGGGTTCTGGGTGTCGCCGTGATGCGCGGTCACACTCTCATTCAGGGTTCGGCCGTCTTTCAATGAGATTGCCACGTTGGCTGCCGGATAATCGTAGCGGCGCAGGTCCATCTTCGGGTCAGTGGTAATCTCCACCAGGTGGGCCAAGGCTAGGGTTTCCGGGTCCTGCAGGCGATCGGGATAGTAGGCAGTGATGTCAGTGCTGTTGTGGACCACTGCGGTGGCCACGGCGTAGGGCAGGGAGAACTTCGCCGCCAGCATGTTCGGCGGCTCCGGATCAACCATGGTGGTGGCCAAAGCTGGCGCTTCCACCTTGATGCCAGCCACATCGCCCGGAGCAAACTTCTCTCGGGCCAGTAGCGTCTGCACGCAGTCTAATACTGGGTGGTTGTACAGACAGCAAGCGTGTAGCTTGAAGTAATTTCGTTGGATCCGGTATTCGCCGCGCTCGCCTAAGCCTTCCACAACAGCCGCAGTGTCGAACCCATCGCCAAGAATATTTTCATAGATATCTGACGGTCCGTCTTCAAGCCCGGTGTACCCGCAATCAGCCAGCTGCGCCGCCATGATTCCCTGGAACCCAGAGCGCCCAGGATACAAGTTACGAATAGTCGCCCCTTCCAGGCACGGAGTCCAGGTATTGGCTGGGCTCATTGAAGCGGCAAGGTTTATAGCGGTGGTGGTCTGAGTTTCGTTGAACCCCAGCAACTTTGCCGTCGCCACTGCAGACCCAATAGTGCCCCAGGTGCCGTGGGAGTGGACGGTCTTTTTGACTGCGGTGCCGGTGCCTATCCTAGAGGTGACCTCATATCCAGCTATCACACTCTCCAGAAATTGCTTACCGCCAACGCCCTGTTCTTCGGCGATCGCCAACGCCGCGGGTACCACGTGGATGGCCGCATGTCCGCCGCCATGACGGTTGCCTTCGTCCATCTCCAACGACACACCAGCAGTGGCATTGGACAATGTCGCAAAGACTGCCGGCGCAGAACCAGGCTGGCCTAGCAGCGTTGCCAGGCCGGAGCCACCAGTTTTAGCCGCCAATTGGGCCAGTTTCCCATTCTCAGGAAGACTACTGCCAGCCAGCATAGCGCCAATCGTATCCAGCACCACCGACTTGGCAGCTTGCAATGTTGATGGTTGTAGGTCTTCCAGTCGGGTCTCACAGACAAACTTAGAGAGGCGGCTTATGTAGGCAGGCATAATAATCACCTGTGGCTCTTGAGAATGGTTGCCGTTTAGTTTACTCGACTGGCATAATCCGGCAACTATGTGCGGACAAAATCAAAACTGGCAGCCTTGGTCCAACTTAAAGCAGCCAATACCGCTTTGGCGCAAGTTGCAGTTGGTGGTCCGCAATAACTTTATAAAGTTGCGAACAAGAAAAGGCTGTTGTGGCAACTTCAATGAGCCGGGCTGTTGACTGGGGGACAATCAGCCGCCGGTTTCTGGCGGCTAGAGGGATTTCGACTGAAGCCCGTGTCAGCGTTTAACTAGGCTTTTAGCTAAGCGAGCAACTCGGTCTGATAGCCCTCTAGGTAGTCCTCATTATGCCCATTGGTCGCCACGAGTTGGTTTTCTTCAATCGCTAAATCCGCGGATTGAACCGAGCCAACGAGTTTGATTCCATCCCACCAGTGCTTGCCCCGGCCTCGACGGCGGCGCTGAAACCCCATGGCAGTGAGTTGCATACCAAAACTGCGCTGGGATACATCATCCTGGCCGGTGTCACGACACCATTCCTGAAACCCAGTGTAGAGTTCTTTGGCCAAAACCAAGTTGCTGCCTTCCACGTGACACTGAACATCAACGAACCGGGCCACCGGTCCGTCAATCATCCGGGCCGCTGCTTGGCCGGCAATCGTTATCATCTCCTGCTCTAAAACCACTTGCGGCGCTTCAAGTGTGGAGGCTCGCTTCGCTGCAACAGGTTCAACCTCGGCCAAGTCTTCAACCCAATTGGCAAAATAGACCAGCAGGTCCAAATATTGAGACAGGCCGCCAACGTGGTCCCAGCTCAAACCCTTGCCGTGCAGCGCACCGGCGTCCATCAGCAGGTTGATGGGTCTGACCTCGAACCGACGACGATATTCCGGTGGGCAGTTCCAGACCGGGGAGAACAGGTTGGGGAATACGGTGTTGTTCAACAGGAACATCACGCACCGGGCTGCTTGCAAGTCTGGGTTCTCTTCTCCCAGCGGCTTGTCGTCGAAGACTCGGTCCAAACTACGCTGCGTCTGAATCACCGACAAAGCAAAAGCGGCGCGAGCCTGGTTGGCTGCACGCCGCGTTAATTCAAACTGGTCTGGGCCGCTGTTGTCGACAGCAAAGGCAACGAACATATCCTCGGGACCATCCCGAAATAATTGTTTCGCGGTTACCTTTTCTTCCTGGACCGCCTGCAACAGAGCCATCGCCAGGTCCAGGTTCTCTTTGACCATTCTAATCTCAAATGCCGGATTCACCATCACAACACCTCTGCCCACAGATCATTGGCAAATCCCCGGTCACACTTCCCAGAGAACTCGGCCAGTGGCTACTTACTCGTATCAGTTTATAACCACTGGCTGGTCAAATACCCGTTTATGTTAACCGTCACCCGGCGAGTTTTTACTTGTTGATGTCGATAATAACCTTGATTATTTCGTCCTGCTGAGTGTCATACATGTCATAGGCTTTCTGAACATCAGTGAAGTCCATGCGGTGTGTGATCAGGTCAGCCGGTTCGCACCAACCCCGCTGCCTCAGAGCAACCATGTGCTTGATCTGGGAGGTTGGATCGCCGCTGCGGGCGCCGGTAGTGCCAATCATACGAGGCTGTTTGTCCATGATGTAATTGTGCTCGATGGGCACAAAATCATCAGCTTGTACGCCAAAGACCATGATGGTTCCAAATTGGCGGACCAAGCGGAAGCAGTCATTGAAAGGTCCTGGGTAACCGGAAGCTTCAACAATCACGTCAGGGCCGACGCCGTCGGTAATCTCCAAGATGGCTTCGTCCACGTTCTCTTTGTCTGGATTGATCTGGTGAGTGGAACCAAAGATCTTGGATTTTTCTAGACGGTAGTCCAAAGGGTCAACCACGGCAACGCTCGACGCTCCCATTCGCGAGGTAATCATTGCAAAGCTAAGACCGATGCTTCCCTGTCCCATGATAACAACGTTCTTGCCCAGGATATTGGGCATCTGCTGGCAGGAGTACAGCACGGTTCCGGAAGGCTGGCACATGACCCATTCGTCCAACGAACCCTCGTCCGGCAATAGGATCATACGGCTGGGGTCGGAGGTCATATACTCGACCAGACCGCCTTTGCCCCTGGCAGGAATGGCAATCACTCGCTGGCCTTCCTGGTATTCATCAGTGCGGCTTTCCACAATCACCCCGGCCAATTCATGGCAGGGTCGACCTGGATCCATGGGATATTCCTCTTCCGGGTGAATGTTGAACCCGTGGCGGCAGTCGCTTCCGCAAACAGACACGCGTTCCAGTTTAATCAGTACTTCACCATCTACTGCCACAGGCATATCAGTATCAATGAACTCAAAGTGTTTTGGTCCGGCAAGTCTCGCAGCTCTCATGCTGGCGAATCCCCCTTAATATTTTTGTTCCTATTGCTTATTGGTGTCTATCGGCCCAATCTCTTGAGCCGCGTGTATCTTAAACCGGGTGCCCAACGACGGCAACCGGTGCAAGGCATTAACTGGGCGGCGCTACACCTGCCCATGCCTGAAACATTCCATCTTGTGGTCGTTTACCATTCCAGTGGCCTGCATGAATGCGTAACAGATGGTTGAGCCAACAAACTTGAACCCGCGTTTTTTTAGGTCTTTGCTCATTACGTCCGATACTGCGGTTGTGGCTGGGACGTCAGAGATTGAAGTCCATTCGTTGGTCTTGGTACTGCCGCCCACGAACCCCCAGATGTAGCTGTCAAAGCTGCCTGCCTCCCCTGCCACCTTCAAGAACGCCTTGGCATTGCCGATGGTAGAAGCAATCTTGAGGCGGTTGCGCACAATTCCGGCGTTGGCCATCAGACTTTGGAACTTGTCATCACCATAATTAGAGACGGCCACTACATCAAAATCGTCAAAGGCATCTCTGTAACTCTGACGTTTGTTCAAGATGGTGTTCCAACTGAGGCCCGCTTGGGCTCCCTCCAGAATCAAAAACTCAAACAAAAGTCGTTCATCATGGAGCGGCACACCCCACTCTTCATCGTGGTAGGAAATCATCAACTCATTGGCTGCCCATTCGCATCTGTCCATGCCCAATTGATCCTTTTATCTTGCGTGTATCTTGTGGCTTTATGTCTAACGGATTATTATAGGTCACGCTAAAAAGTACGAACCGATAATAGCTAATCAGATTTGGAAATACCCTTGGAGGTGCCAATAGTGGCAAGTCATTACGACGTAATTGTAGTCGGCGCAGGCAACGCGGCCCTATCCGCGGCCATCGCTGCCAAAGAAAAGACAGATTCCGTGTTGGTCTTGGAAAAGGCCCCTGAGTACTTCCGGGGTGGTAACACCTATTTCACCGGCGGCATCATCCGCTTTGCCTTTGAAGACCTGGATGACATCCGAACTTTGATTCCAGACATGTCTGAAACCGAAGTCAATCAAGTGGAAGTGGGCAGTTACACCGAGAACCAATTCTACGACGACATGATGCGCGTCACCGAGGGTTTGACCGACCCCGATCTGGCCCAAATCTTGGTCAGCCAATCTCTGCCCACCATGCAGTGGCTGCAATCCAAGGGTGTCCGGTTTGTCCTCTCCTATGGACGCCAAGCCTTCAAAGACGGCGACAAGTACCGTTTCTGGGGCGGACTATTAGTTGAGGCAGTCGGTGCCGGAAAGGGTCTATCCGATCAGCAATTCGATGTCTGCGCCGAGATGGGTATCGATGTCCGCTACTCCACTCAGGCCACCAAATTAATCCAGAACCAGAAGGGTCACGTCAGTGGAGTTACGGTCCTGGGCCCGGACGGATTTGAAGATATCACCGCAGGTTCCGTTGTCCTTGCAGCCGGTGGGTTTGAAGCCAACGCTGAGATGCGCAGCCGCTATCTTGGTCCAGGCTGGGAAAACGTCAAAGTCCGCGGCATCCCCTACAACACTGGAGACGGCATCAAGATGGCCTTGGACGTTGGAGCCCAGTCCCACGGCCATTACAGCAGCTGCCACGCCGTGGCCTGGGACATGAACGCCCCGGCCTTTGGTGACCGCACGATAACCGAGTTGTACCAGAAGCACTCCTATCCATTTGGCCTGATCGTTAACATCAACGGCGAGCGGTTCTTGGACGAGGGTGAGGACTTCCGCAACTACACCTACGTTAAGTTTGGCCGGGCCTACTTGACCCAACCCCAGGGCCTGGGATTCCACATCTTTGACGAAAAGGTCAAGCACCTGCTCCGAGACGAGTACCACATTGAACAGGTGACCATGGCCAAGGCTGACACACTGGAAGAATTGGCGGAGCGGTTGGATATCGACCCAGCCGGTTTTGTTAAGACCATCGAGGAATACAACGCCGCCGTACAGACGGACATCCCCTACAACCCAACCATCAAGGATGGCCGGAACACTGTGGGGATCACCCCGCCCAAGAGCAACTGGGCTGAACTCATTGACACACCGCCCTACACCGGCTATGCCGTTACCTGCGGCATCAGCTTCACCTTTGGCGGCATAAAGATCGACACCAGGGGCCGCGTGGTCACGAACGGCCAAGAGCCCATTCCAGGCTTGTACGCTGCCGGTGAAATGGTCGGCGGGCTGTTCTATCACAACTACCCGGGTGGTTCAGGTCTCTCGGCGGGTATGGTCTTTGGCAAGCTCTCAGGCACCAGCGCCGGAGAAGACGCCAAAGCGCTCAAGGCATAATAATCGATTAGCTAGCTGAGCAGGCTTCCGGGCAAAAACCCCGGAAGCCTGTTTATTTTTAGGAGCATTATGGTCTCGACTACAGATGGGGTAAAACTTGTTGCTGCCGAGACTGCTCGGCTCAAGGAATATCTACAGGAAACCTCTAAAACGGAATGGGCCCTAGACAGCCCGTGTGAGGGTTGGAGTGTGGGTGATGTGATTGGGCACCTGGGTTGGGCTGCCGAATTCTTCGCTGATTCCATCTCCCAAGGTCGGTCCGGTATCACCACTGCTCCAACTGGTCTTCCAGAGGTTGGCTGTATACCACCAGCTGAGCTCCCCGATTTAATCGCCCGCATGGCCAAGGAATACAACCTGGCTGCCGATGCAGATCTGGCAGACGCTTTCTCCTCCAGCGTGGATCGGCTGAACGGCATCTTCTCCATCATGGAAAAAGATGGAGACTGGTCAACCGAATGCTGGAGTTGGAGAGGGCTACGATCCGCAGAGGCCTACCTCACTTCCCGCCTGAGCGAATTGGTCATCCATTCTTGGGACATTCGCTACCCATCCAATCCCAAGGCGGGGTTATCCCCCGATTGCGTTGCTCCGGTCTTGGATCGGTTGCCCGTTTGGCTGAACGAACTTGGCTTGGCCGATTTCCGATCAAGCCAATCTTCCACTGAACCATCCGCCCGTTACAGGTTCCAAACAACCGGAGCCGTTGGTTTTCTTCGTGACGTGGTAATCGGTGACAAAGAGAATGTAGTTGAAGAAGCCAAAGGGGAACCAACCGCAACCTTCACTTGTGGCGCCGACTACCTTGCCCTGCTTGTCTGGGGCCGCCTCAAACCTGGAGACCTACTGGCTGACGGAAGGCTCACAATAAGCCCCGGAACTGGAACCGGTGAAGAATTCGCTGCTTGGCTTTCCCGCTGAGCCTCTGGCATTTTTTCTCCAGCAAATCCTGCATGTTCGGACGGCATCTAAGTGTTTAATCCACAATCTCCACTGATTGCATATTTGAATGCCATACTGGTGATATGATTGGTGCCTTCCCAATAAGTATTCTGCCCGGATTCATCACAGCACCGGGTTTAATCAGGTCAATTTCTTGAATCAATCCTCTGAACCCATCAAGAAACCAATCTACTATGGCTGGTACGTATGTGCCGCCACGCTATTCATAGGCTTTGTCATGATTGGCGCCCGTAACAGCTTCGGCGTGTTCGTAGTACCGATGAGCGAAGAGTTTGGCTGGAACCGAACCACCATTTCCGTAGCCGCCGCACTTGGTGTCCTGGTCAACGGTGTAACACAACCATTCTTTGGACAGATTTTCGACCGTACCGGCGGACGGAAGATGATCATCACCTCGCTAATTGTCCTCGGTATCGGAACTATCCTTTTGTCCCTCACGTTCCACATCCTATTTCTGGCATTCATGTTTGGCATTGTGATCTCAATTGCCCAAAGCGGTCCCGCGCCCTCCAATACCGCCGCATTGATGTCCAGATGGTTCAAGCGCCGAAGGGCCACTGCCATCAGCATCAACTCCTCGGCCCTTTCCGTTGGCGGCATGATCATGGTTCCATTTTCGATGTTCCTGCTCGAAGCCACTAGCTGGCGAGTGGCTTGGGTTGCCCTGGGGTTAATCGTATTGACCGCCGTGCCATTGGCGCTTATCTTTCTTCGAGAACGGCCAGAGGACCGGGGGCTCTATCCTGACGGTGACCCACCGCCACCCGAAGGAGCAATCGGCGTCGGGCGTAACAGGTCAGGTGGACCCCTCGAGGTGGAGACCTGGAAGGAATCTTTCAAGACGGCTCCTATTTGGCAGATGGCGGGGTCCTATTTCGTCTGCGGCACTACAACCTTTGTAATGTCCGTCCACTTCATTCCCTTCGCTATTGAGGACCGTGGCGTAACCGGGGCGACTGCCGCGACTATTTTCGGGTACATGATGTTCTTGAATATCTTTGGGGCACTGGGCGCTGGTTTTCTATCCGATAAAATTGGCGGCACCAAGAACTGGCTAGCCTTAGCTTATTCCATAAGAGGCATTGGCTACCTCGTGCTCTTAACTCTAGATTCCGTCCTCGGGCTCTGGATCTTTGCCACAATTGCAGGGTTCTCATGGGTCGCAACGCCAGTGCTAACGTCTTCCCTAACCGCAGATGTTTATGGGACCAAAGCTCTGGGCACCATTTCTGGCATTACCTTCATGTTCCACCAGTTCGGCGGATTTGGCAGTGTCCTTTTGGCGGGTTTACTTTTCGATGTCACCGGAAGCTACACCGTGCCCTTTGCGATTGTCGGGGCTTTATTGCTCCCGGCTGCGATATCCGCCTTCAGCATCAAGGAGCGGAAGTACTCGTCGCGGTACCAGACACTGGTTCCCATGCCCGCAGCCGGAGATTAACTGGCCATCATGGCCTCATTCTTCAGTTTTATCCTTGCGCATCAAGGCGACTCTGCCGACCCCGAATTGCTCCATTGGATTCGGGAACGCTTGGATCAGATTTTTGGGTTCGGTCCATGGGTAATAATCGGTGCCACGTCCTTCATCATTTTTTGCATCCCGATGTCCATCATCTTTGTTTACTTAATGCAGGCAAATCGGCGAGCTGCGAGCGAGCCAAAGCATGAATCAAATTCCGCCAAAGACCAGGAACAGGAGCAGTTGCCCTAACCGGGTTCCATAACCTTCCAATTCCCGTGCCCAACACGTGCATAGTCGAGACTTGCCACGGATACGGAAAAATTGTAGACTAGGCCTCGAATCAGCTTGCAGATTCTGGGGCAAATACAACCTCATTACGGACTTGCCAAGCTTGAAAGCCGGGCCAACTCCAACCAAGTGTTGGGCCTCGAAATATTAGGAGCTGCGAAAAGATATGTTTGACAAAAAATCCCTTGACGCTATGTTTAACGAGCTTAAGGACGCCTACGAACTAGAGCCCGAATGGGAAGAAATTCAGCGGGACGCCCACCTCGGCATCGCACGGGCCGACGGCGGCGTAGACTTGGGCGGCATTGACCCCCGCGTCATTGAAGTACTGAACAAGCACAACCCAAGCTAGTCTTTCAGACTGGCAAATCTGAATCTGCATCCAATCAACTAACGGTTTATATGACGGATCAGCCGTTGACACTTCGGATTGCAGAACCCTAGCGTGTTACCAACAGGGACGGACCCTTACTTAAGGGTCCGTTCTTTTTTATGTAATCCTCATCTGTTGAAGGTAACACCCTTTGCATTGCCGACGCTGCCAGTCTCCCAGACTGATCCCTCTGGAAAAGAAACAACAAGACGACAACAACGTATTCCGCTGCCGGGAATGCGATTACATCTTCAGCCCAGCCACTCACAGTCCAACCACTAACGCAGAGATTAGAAGTCTTCGCATACTCGACGAAATGGGATTAGGCCAAGAAACAGCCATACTATGATCCTTGCAACTGCTGAGGGACAAGTTAGTAACTTGGCCCTCAGATGTCAAATTCGCAGACTCTAGCCTAGACCAAAAATCGGTTGAACCAACCCAGGGTGCGGGCCAGGTATTCCTCACGCAGCTTAGGATGACCCAGCCTGGGAAACTGATGAGAACAACCGGGAAAGCGCACGAACTCCACCTCTTTACCCAGACGCTTCAGAGCCGTGAAGTACTCCTCACTCTGGCTGATCGGGCAGCGAGCATCCGCATCTCCATGTAGCAGCAACACCGGAGTATCCACGTTGGCAGCGTAAGTAATGGGTGAACGCTCCAGCATCTTGCCCGCAGCGTCAGCTATCGACCCGCCCCATTGGGCCTCGCCAAAGCTAATACCAATGTCTGACGTGCCGTACATGCTGTGCAGATTAATGCAGGGAGCGCCCACCACCGCGGCCTTGAACCGGTTTGTGTGACCCACTGTCCAACTGGTCATGTACCCGCCATAGCTATAACCGTGCACTCCCAGCCGGTCTTGGTCGACGTACGGACGCTTGAGTACCTGATCCACCGCAGCCATCAAATCATTGAAATCCTCGCCGCCCCAATCGCCCAGCACCGCCATCATGAAATCAGTGCCGTATGTGGAAGAACCTCTGGGGTTTACTGCTAAAACCAAGTACCCATCAGATGCCAACACTTGCTGCGCCGGAACAAATGAGTCGTAAAACGCTCCGTTGGGACCGCCATGAATATCCAGCACCAAAGGGTAGGACTTGTCTTCATCAAAGTCTGGTGGAAAATACAACCTACATTCCACCTCAAACCCTGGGCGCATGATCCAGAATTTCTCCAACTCCGCCGCCGTGTGCTCAGCCATGTACGAGTCGTTGTGACCAGATAGCTTGATGCTTCCGCCAATCGCGAGGTCAATCTGGTAGAGGTCCCCGGGAGAATCCGGGGCGGTAACGGTCACCACGGCTTGGTCCACACTCTGGTCAAGGGTCAGTCCTGTTGCTAGGCAATCTCCGCCCCAGAGCGTTTCAGTCTTGCCGCCTTCCGACGCCGTTTGATACAAGAAAGACTCCCCGTTGGTTTCTCCCAGAAACATAATCTGGTTGCTGACAGTCCAGTAGATAGACGCTGGGCGCGTCACTGGCGGGAATCCAAGATAAGGCCGAATCGCATCATCGGTTAGCTTGCGCGGCTCTTTACCTGCTTCCAAGATGTAGAGCCAGCCTTGCCAGAGCACCATGCCTTCCGGAGCGTCCGACCCCACAACTGCCAGTTGCTGCCCGTCTGGTGACCACACAACGGCCCCCACGCTGTACAAGCCCTCTGATACTAACGATGGCTCACCTCCTGCTACGGAGACCGTGTATGCCTCACTAAGTGCCAAAAAGTCTCTGTCATCCCGGCGGCCAGACATGAAAGCTATCTTTGAGCCATCCGGAGACCAGACGGGTCCAAGGTCATCCCAGTCGCCGTCTGTCACCTGTCGAATCGCCAAGCTTTCCAAATCCAGCACAAACAGGTGGAAGTGAGAGTCCCCCCTCCAGCCCAGAGTGTCGTAGCGGTAGCGCACCCGCTGCACCACTGTAACCTGGGGTATTCCGTTCGAGTCGCCAGGATCGCTGCCGCCCGGGTCGACGTCGGCGCAGATCACCAAATTGTTCCCATCCGGAGACCAAACGTAGTCAAACACGCCCTTGGCCAATTGCGTCAATTGACGGGCCTCGCCGCCGCCCACAGCCATGGCCCACACTTGGGCTGGTTTGCCATCGTCAGAGCGCAAGAACGCCAGGTTATGGCCGTCTGGAGAGAATTTGGAGGCGGAGTCTTTGTCGCCTTGCGTGAATTCACGGCTCTCCCCGCTGTTGGTGTTCATCAGCATGACGCGTGACCGGCTGCCCAAACTATCTGCATCAACCCAACCCAGGGTGTAGGCCACCAGAGAGCGGTTTGGCGATAACGCAGGGTCTCCCACAGATTTGAGCTTGTATACCAAGTCCGGTGTGATTTTCTCAGTCATGTTGCACCTTGCGTGAGGCTGGCGTTAGGCTTGTTTGAAGACGTGTCCGATTCTAGCATAGGGACGCCGCCGCTCTGGATATATAATGGCCCTGCTTTTTAAACTGTGAACCAAAGGTCTTGGAGCACAGAGAGATAGGAGGATGCCCCATGCAGCGTGATCTGATTGGTTACGGAAAGAACGTGCCCAAGATTGAGTGGCCCAACGGCGCCAGAATCGCCATATCTGTGGTGGTCAATTATGAAGAGGGGGCCGAATACTCCACGATGGACGGCGACCCTCACCATGAAACCAACGGTGAAGTGCCGTCACCCGTTCCGCCGCAAGACCGGGACCTGAACAATGAATCATTCTTTGAGTACGGAAGCCGCGTGGGCGTTTGGCGTCTGTTGGACATGTTTCAACGCCATGAAATCAGCTCAACATTCTTTTCCTGCGCCTTGGCTCTGGAACGCAACCCCGAGGTCGCTCGAGAGATAACTGCCCAAGGGCATGAGGTCTGCGGCCACGGCTACCGGTGGGAGGAGTATCACCTAAAAGACATTGACTCCGAGCGTGAGGCCATCGCCAAAACCGTGGCGTCTTTGGAGCGCACCACCGGGGAGCGTCCGGTTGGCTGGTTCACCCGCTACGGCCCCAGCCTCAACACCAGAAACCTGGTGGTGGATGAAGGCGGGTTCTTATACGACAGCGCCGGTCTGAACGATGACCTGCCCTATTACGTAGAGGCACTGGGCAAGCCCTGGCTGGTAATCCCTTACAGCATGGAGACCAACGACGCCCGGTTCTGGCGCGGCGGTCTGGTCAGCATCACCGATTTCTACGAGTACCTGCAGGAGACCTTTGATTGCCTGTATCAGGAGGGCGCAGAGCATCCCAAGATGATGT
>LWDU01000203.1_pt2:5000-21226 | contig 21226 bp, 11 predicted proteins | sample 727161 | NCBI WGS metagenome assembly LWDU01 (sample SAMN04566230, study PRJNA314399) | hydrothermal vent metagenome | isolation source: deep sea hydrothermal plume seawater | place: Mexico: Gulf of California, Guaymas Basin | collected 2004-07-11
CCTTGACACGTAACGTATCGCCCCGCGTGAGTCGGCTTTTTAACTCGACCAGGTTGAGTACTTCGACAGACCCGCGGGTGAGTTCCGCCAATTGCTCGGTAACTTCACTGCTGCTTCTTTCCTTACTCATGTTCCTGCAACCAACACCTGCTGCTCGCTGACCAGCATTTCCATTCGCTTGTCGTGTGCTTCTACGGGCAACGCGGACACTACCTGGCAGCCGTAAGATATGCCCACCAGCAGGTCACGCTCACCGCGGCCCGCGAGCACACGATCATACCAGCCCCCTCCCCGCCCCAACCTGGAGAGGTTCCCGTCGAATGCCCTACCCGGAACCAGGATTGCGCTGTCGCCTTCCAACTCAGCTCCCGACGGGTTGGGCTCAAAAAAACCAGCTTCGCCGCGTACCAGTTCTTCGTTGTGCCTCCACTCCCGGAAACACGCGCGTGCTCCCTTTCCGGACGGGAGATAGATTCGCGTCCCACGCTCTCTGCGATAGTCCATAAACGGGCCGACATCCACCTCGTCGGCCAGGGCGAAATAGCCCACGACAGCACTGAAGTTGATCAGCTGTGCCAGCTCGCACAGCTGCCCGTTGATCAGCCTGTCGCTCTCCTGCCGCTGCACCAGCGGCAGGGAAGCTATCCGTCGCGCGACGGCTCGCCGAACTTCTACTTTAGTTGTCACCAGCCCTCGCGAATTCGGGCCAAAAAACCGGAACCCCCGCCCGGACCGTGCGGGCGAGTTACTCTAACCTGGTAGACCAGGGGGGTGCCAGGTCCACACACCGCTGAATCACCAGGGCTTTCGCCGCTGGCGACCGGTGAGCGGCTCGGCTCCCATTTTTTATAACATTGGTTCGAGCACCATCCCCCGTCACCTGAACGGCAGGGATTCCGGAAGCCTTTCAGCAGTTAAATACACAGCACGTTACTCTTTTCCACACAGGGCTTCGAGACGGTCGGCCAGCCGCGATAACCGCCGGTCGAGTTCCTCGCTACGGGCCTGGGCCTCGGCGACCTCGTCTGCGAGGTTTAAACTGGTCAGCAAGGCCAGTGTCAGGGTAGTCGCACCCTCCCGGGCAAGCGCCAGTTCATTAAGCCGCCCCTCTACCTTTTCAACCAGTGAATCGAGGTACTCGCGCCCTTGCGTTCCCTTCAAAGTCAGGGTCTGGCCACCCAATTGCACCGAGTGCCCGGCATCTGGCGTAAGGCTCACTGCGGATATCCCGTTGTCTCGATGTCAAGATCACCCAGCTCGGCAATAGCCTTCTCAAGCACGCGGCCGGTTTCGCGCCGCTCACCCTCGAGTCGCTGCAGGTTACGCCCCGCCTCGTCGAGTTCGCGCCCCGACCTGACGAGAGCAGCGGAGAGCGATTCGCTTCGCTGCTGCCCCTTGGCCCATCGTTCTTCCATGCGAGTCACGATCGCCTCTAGCCTGTCTATGCTGTTGATCATCGAGATGTCAGCTCCCGGCTCAATTCTGTACAGCCGCGATCAGTGTAGGGCCGCGCCAAGCCGACTGTCAAGGGCCAGCAGCGCCATCAGGCCGCTAGATCGACAGACACAATCTTGGATATTCCCGGCTCGTTCATGGTTACCCCGTACAGCATTCCACAGGAGTCCATGGTCTTCTTGTTGTGGGTGATCAGGAGAAACTGCGACTTGTCGCTCATGTCAGCCACCATGCGGGCAAATCGACCGATGTTCGCATCGTCAAGCGGTGCGTCCACTTCATCAAGGATACAGAAGGGGCTGGGTTTGTGGAGAAAGATAGAAAAGATCAGGCTTACAGCGGTAAGCGCTTTTTCTCCGCCCGAAAGCAGGGCCAGGGTACCGGCCCTTTTGCCTGGCGGCTGGACAGATATCTCTACGCCACTCTCAAGAATATTGTTCTCGTCGCAAAGTGACAGGGAAGCCTTTCCACCTTGGAACATGCGAGGAAAAGTCTCCTGGAAGATGCTGTTAACCGTCTCAAAGGTCTCTTTAAAGCGATCGCGCGACATACGGTTGAGCCGGCTGATAGTGCCCTTGAGGTCCTCTATGGATTTTTCGAGGTCGTCACGTTGCCCACCCAGTTCCACAAAACGGGCTTCTACTTCTTCGAGTTCGGTGACCGCACCAACGTTGACTGTACCCAGCCGGCGGATGCGATTTCGCACAGCGTCAAGCTCGGCTACCAGTTCGGTGTCCTGATCCGCCCCCGCCTGTTCAAGGTTCCCCCGGTCGGCCATCAATTCGCCTGCGGTGACACCCAGCCGCTCCTTGAGCTGGTCCTCTATGCTGCGAAACTCCAGATCGCACTCGCGTACCGCGAGGGTAGCGGTGCTTTTTCGCTCTCTGATCTCTTCGAGTTCCCGGCCCTTCTTGACGACATCTGTTTCGAGAGACGACAAACTATCAACGTATCCCTTTAGTTGGGCTTCCATTGATAACAGCTTACTTGAAACCGCATCCGCCGTAGCTTCGAGCTCTCCAAGGTCGAGTTCCGGACTGGCAAGACGCCCGCGGGCGAGACCTCGCTCCCTGCTATCGCGGCCCATGATTTCAGCCTTACCGCTGAGTCTCTCGCTAAGATCTGCCACCGCCGCGTCATTGGCCCGCAAGCGCTGTTCACAGCTGTCCCGGCTCACCCTAAACTCGGCCAACTGGATTTTAAGTTTTTCGAGCCCCGCCCCGCAGGAATCCCGCTCGGCCTTCATGGCCTGGCTTTTTTCCTTACCACCAGCGAGTTCTCCTTCGAGCCGAGTCCGAACAATCGCGGTCTGCTCGAGCTGCTGACGAGCCGCCACCAGTTCCTGTCGGTACTGCTGACGCTCCTGCAGAACAGCGCCCTTTTCACGACCAAGCACGCCCAGGCGCTCACGTGTTCGCGCCAGGTTCTGGTTTTTTAACTCAAGCTCGCCTTCACAGGCGACCTTCTCAAGCGTGGAGGCTCTAAGCGCCTCGTCGAGCCCGTCCAGCTCGCTTTCAACTTCCGATACTCTCGAGCGAGCCTCCTGGAATACTCGCGTAGCCTGCTCGCGCTCAACGCCGGAAGTGCCGCGTTCGACTTCCACGCTGCGCAGTTCGGCCTTGCGTTGAAGAAGAAAGGCGTTGTCGGCCTGAACATTACCGCCGGTTACCACCCCGCTACGGGACAAGGTTTCACCGTCGAGTGTAACGAATGTCGCGTGGTAGCCGTTCTGTTTCCACTGCGACGAGGCCTGATCCAGGGACTCGCAGACTACGACTCCCCGGGCCAGGCTGCCAATCACGCCCTCGAACCCCGGTCGAACCGACACATGAGAAGCCAGCAGGGAATAACCGGGGGGTGTCTGGCCGTTGATGGCCGAGTGCCGGGCCTCAAGGGGGATAAAGGAAGCCCTGCCACACTGCTTTTCTTTTACGTAGCCCGCGCCCCTCACGGCACCATCGGCGTCGCCCACAACGACGTACTGCAAAGCCTCCTGCATAACCGCTGCGACCGCCTGCTCGTAGCCTGACTCCACCTCCATAACGTCGGCGACGATGGCCCTGGCGTCGGCCCTTTCGACTCCGCCGTTCTGCATGAACTCCCTGACGGCGTCACCGTAACCGGCCAGTCCATCCTCCAGCTCAAGCAGGGAGTTGTAGCGGGATTCGACCGACGCGTACTGCTCGCGAGCCGAGTCCAGTCTTCGCGACGAGGCCCCCGCTCTTTCGGCTGCCGCCCTGAGCCTTTCGGTCGCACCACGCTTGTCGACCTCGGTCTGCTCAAGAGCTCTGGCCTCCCGGCCAAGCCGTGTTTCACAGTCCGTAACCTCGGCCAGCAGGCCACTGCTGACTATGGAAAGAGAGTCTTCTTCCTCAGCGCAGCGTTTCACGCGCACGCTGCAGTTCTCGATCTGCCGTTCCACCCCGCCGATCTCGTTCCGCGCCCCGGCTTCGGCCGCCAGGTTTTCAACCATTCGGGACTTTATGGCCTCTTCTGCCGCCACGGAGTCCCGCAGTTCGTCGTCCAGGTCCTGGAGCCGCTGTTGCCGCTGCCCGCGTTCGTCGTTAAGAGCAACGACCTGCTGCTCGAGATCGGACCGCTGCCCCACCAAACCCGACTGTTCCTGGGCACAGGCACGCAGGCGAGACTCCAGCGAGGCAGTCTCGGTGTGAGCTTCGGCGAGCTGGCGGACGAGGTCTTCGAGGCGAGACGATAGGTGCGCGCGTTCATCGCGCGCCCTGTTAAGAGCAGACTTCGCGTCGAACATCGAGGTTCGAACAGCGCCGGTTTCTCCCTCGATGAGGTCTTTGCGTGTTCTCTGTTCGTCTCGCTCCCCTTCCTGAACTGAAATGAGTTCACGGATCGAGCTCTCCGCGCTGCCAGCCTCCGAGAGTTCCTGCCGCGAAGCGACAAGCCTGACCTCCACCCTCGCAAGACGGCCGGCCGTCAATCGACGGTCTATCCCTTCTTCTTCGGCCTTGAGTTCCTTGAAACGAACGGCCCCCCGGGCCTGGCGCTTGAGCGAATTAACCTGTCTCTCGATCTCGTTGACAATGTCGCCAACGCGACCGAGGTTTTCCTTTGTCCTCTCGATGCGACGCTCGGCAGCCAATCTTCGACTGCGGTAGAGGGTCGTACCGGCCGCTTCCTCGATCAACAGTCGAAGTTCATCGGGCTTGGATTCAATAATACGCCCCACCCGCCCCTGCTCGATGATGGAGTAAGCCTTACTTCCCACGCCGGTACCCAGAAACATGTCGGTGATATCGCGCAGCCGGCACTTCGCGCCGTTCAACAGGTACTCGGACTCGCCCGAACGAAACAGGCGCCTCGTGACCTGGATTTCGGCTGCATCACGCACCGCGGCTACAGCCTCGGCTACCAGCTCTTCCTGGTCTGCGTCAAGGTGAAAAGCCTCCTCGTTATCAAAGACGATCGTGACTTCCGCCGCCCCGAGCGAAGCGTGGTTGTCGTTTCCGGCAAAGATCACGTCTTCCATCGACTGCCCGCGCAGGTGGCGAGCGCTCTGTTCGCCCAGGACCCAGCGGATAGCATCGACGATGTTCGACTTTCCACAACCGTTCGGCCCCACGATACCGGTAACGCCGGACGGAAAGTCCAACACTGTACGGTTCATACAGGATTTAAAGCCGTTGAGCTCCAGTCGCTTTATTCTCACCTGAGCACCCCTGGTTAAATTACCCGCCGCAATCGACGAGCAGTCTTCTAGACTACTGGGTACGACAGCCTTTTTCTAGGTTCCTAGGCGAAAAAAACGCTTATTTAGCAGCCTGCCGTCGTTGCGAACAACAGCAAATATGATAGCTTCGACCCACAGGCACCGCCTCACCGAGGTGCCCAGTTTTGTCCTGGCTGCCTGGCCAGCCCATGGTTCCCACTTTTGCGCAAACAGATCATCGTCAATATCAACCCTAACGAGATCAGGGTGGGCCTGCTCGAGAACGGGATTCTCGCAGAAGTCCACATCGAGCGCAGCAGCGAAGAAGTAGCCGCCGGCAACGTATACAAGGGCCGCGTCTCCCGCGTCCTACCCGGCATGCAGGCCGCGTTCATCGAGCTGGGCCTGGAGAAAGCCGCCTTCCTCCACACCTCCGACATCACGCCCGAGCAAGCGGCTGATGGAGATCTCGATCTTGAATCGGACAGCTCCCCCCAACGCCAGCGGCGAGACTACGGACCCATAGAAAAGAAGATCAAGAAAGGAGACGAGCTCATCGTCCAGATCTCCAAGGAACCGATGGGGACCAAGGGCGCCCGAATCACCTCGTACTTGTCGCTTCCCGGTCGCTACGCCGTTTACCTTCCGGGGTCACCACAGGTGGGTGTCTCCAAACGAATTGGCAACGACAAGGAAAGGCGCAAGCTGCGTGACGCGGTCAACGAGGTCAGACCCGCCGATGCCGGTGTCATCGTGCGCACCTCGGCCCAGGCCATACGGCCGGGCGACGTAGCGAAGGACGTCAAACGACTCGCGGGCCAGTGGGACGAGATAAAACGAAAAGCCGCTAAAACCCGAGCCCCGGCCCTGCTGCACAGCGACCTCGACCTGGTGCTCCGTTGCGTGCGCGACATGCTGTCGAATGAGATCGACGAAATCGCTGTCGACTCCGAACCCGAATCCCGACGCATCCAGGAATTCGTGAGCTCTTTCATGCCTGACCTCGCCGCGCGCGTCGAGTATTTTGACCAGCTGGTTCCCATCTTTGACCACTACGGCGTGGAAGGGCAGATCAGCAGGGCCACCGAGGCCAAGGTGTGGCTCAAGTCGGGAGGCTACCTGGTCATCGACCAAGGCGAAGCCCTGACCATGGTCGACGTCAACACCGGAAAGTTTGTCGGCCGTAAAAGCCAGGAAGAAACAGTGCTCCTCACCAACCTTGAGGCAGCATCGGCGGTGGTCGACCAACTAAGGCTTCGCAATATCGGCGGCATCATCATCATCGACTTCATCGACATGGAGCAGGCTGACAGCAGGCGGCAGGTTTCTGAACGCCTGGAGAAATCGCTCTCTCGAGACAAGGCACGCACTAGCATACTGAGAATCTCTGAACTCGGGCTGGTTCAGATGACCCGCAAGAGAACCCGTGAAAACCTCGAGCGGCTACTCTCTGCCCCCTGCCCATACTGCGACGGTCGTGGGCGCATCAAATCGATCCCAACGATGGCCCACGAGATCATACGGCAGATCCAGAAGAACGCGGCTACCGGGGGCACCCCCCAGGACCGCATTACCGTGAGGGCCAGCCGCGAGGTGATCTCCTATCTCTACAACGAGGAAGAAGAGGCTATCCGTATGCTGCAACGTAAACTGGATCGAAGGGTAACGCTCAAGGTGGCCGAAAAATACCACCAGGAGCAGTTCAACATCGTAGCGACCAGCTGATGCAGGGCCCTAAAGCCGCCGCCCTCGCCCTCTTCCTCGGACTGTCCACTCTCGCCGCCACTCCCGCGGCCTCGGGGACCATCGCCTTTCAGATCAACAGTACTGTCGACTACGGTGACAAGGTCGAGCTGCAGCTCACGATAAAAAACACGGGAGACGAGACGGCTTTCGCTGTCAGGCCGACCGCCGTGTTCATGGGCGCGAGCGGCAAAGCGCAGGACTCCAGAAACATCGGCGTCGACAAGGACGAGCGCTGGGACATTCTCTTGCAGGACAAGACGCCGGCAAGGGGTTCTTTCGTGGTGCTGGTGAAAATCGCATACGAGGATTCAAACGGCTACCCATTCGAAGTGCTCTCCCTCGCGCCGTTCTCTAACGCGGATAGTAAAAACCGCAGGGTGAGCGGAAGCCTGCAACGCGTCCTGCTCGATGACAAGGAATGGCACGACGCGACCCTCACTGTCGTTTACCCCTCCGAGCACAATTCTGACTCAACAGTGAGGATCGCCTTACCTTCGACGATACAAGGCAAAAACCTCGTGCGCGAAGTAGAAGCAGCCTCCGGACGCGTTGTCAGGCTGGGCTTCCAGCTTCGCAATGACACGATCCTGCCCGGCAGCAACGTTCCCATATACGCCACCGTGGAGTCAGTGGTCAACGGCTTTGCCCAGACCGACGTCATCCGCGGGGCGATCTCGGTACCCGTAGCAAGTGCGGCGAGCCTGGAGCTGCCCGGCCTCGCTGAGCTGGCCGCCTTAGCCCTGCTGATTTTCATCGCCCTTCAACTCGTCACGGGCAAGTCGGCCTGGGGCCAGGCAGCGGGACGACAAAAGGACGCGATGGACAACCCGGTGTCAGCGATCCTGCTGCTGGCGTTGCCAGTGGGGTGGTTACTCTGGCTCTACCCATGGCAGCACCTGCTTGCCCCCACCACCGTAGCCGGTGGCGACATGGCCTCCCTGTACTATCCGACCCTCCTACTGCGCGACGAGATCCTCTCGCGCTGGAGGGTTACCGGCTGGACGGCTGGCAACTACGCTGGTTTTCCTGTTTTTCATTTTTACTCGACTGCCCCTTTCGTGGCTATCGCCATGCTCGGCAAATTGCTCCCCATGCAGCAGGTCTTCAAGGTGTTCACCCTGCTCGGGCCCACCTTGCTGCCGATATCGGCGTTCTATCTGTTCAGGACCATGGGCTACGGCCTGGTCGGGCGTACGGCGGCCGCGGCCTCGGTGCTTCCATTCCTTGTGCAGCAGGGCAACTCGATGTGGGGAGGCAACATCCCCAGTGTCCTCGCCGGCGAGTTCTGTCACGCCCTGGGTCTGTCGTTGTCGTTCATTTTTCTCGGCACTCTCAACAGGGTGCGCGACGGCCGCCTGCCATGGACCGTTCCTTGCGCGTTGCTGGCGGTCATCGGGCTGACCCACACCTTCGCGTTCCTCCCCTGCCTCTGGTTCGCGTTCTACTTTGCTTGGCCTCGCAAGGACCCCGCTGCGTGGCTGTCCGCCGTCCTGGCTCCACTGGCGATAGCGTTTCTCCTCCTCTGTTTCTGGGGTCTGCCATTGCCGGGAAGACTCGTGTTCACCTCGGAGTGGAGCATGATCTGGAACATCAAGCACTGGAATGAGGTGATCGCTCCACCGCTCTGGCCAGCCACCATACTGGCCCTTGTCGACGTCGCCTTGATCGCCGTCTCTGCATTTCTCACATCCAGGGCGCCGGACGGCGACAACCGTTCATTGGGGAGTATCTTCAGGCCGCCCAGCATGCGACGCGAAGGCCTGCTCATACACGGCTTCGCGGGCGCAGTACTCCTCTATTTTCTTGTGCCTGCTATCGGCTTCCCCGACATACGCTTCATCCCACTCGGCCAGGTTTTTGTCGGCCTGCTCGCGGCTGACGGGCTCAGTCGATTGGCCCGCACGGTTGGTCACCGCGCGATACTGGCCTCGGTCATTGTACTGTCCACCCTGGCGTGGACGCAGACTAACGTAGGCTACATACCATCCTGGTTGGACTGGAATTACTCGGGCTACGAAGGAAAACCGACCTGGCCGCTGTTTAATCGAATCAACAAGCACGTCAAAGGGGATATCAACGATCCCCGGGTAATCTTTGAACACTCCGAAGTGCACAATCGTTTCGGCAGCTCGCGTGCGTTTGAAAACCTACCCCTGTTTTCCGGGCGTTCGACACTGGAAGGAGTTTTTCACCAGGCCTCGATCAACTCGCCCTACGTTTTCTACCTCCAGTCCGAAGCGAGCGAACGAGGGTCAGGGCCTTTCCCGCAGTACACCTACAACAGGCTCAACCCCGACCTAGCCCTGCCGCACATGCGCATGTACAACGTCGACACCATCATCACGGTGTCAGACAAGGCACGCGCGGCCTATACCGAGCACCCCGAATTCACCTCCACTTTCCAGGAGGGGCAGTACGAGGTGTTTGCCGTCGGTGGAGGCAATACCGGTTACGTGACCGTACCCGGATTTTCACCGGTGCTGTACGACGGCCCCGAGTGGAAGCGGGCCTTCTACAGGTGGTTCCGGAGGGAGGAGTTGGTCGACGTTCCCCTGGTCCCCGCCGAGCTTCTCGACGAAGAGACCGCGAACGCTTTCGTACTGCGCACCGATTCAATCAGGCGAATTCCCCGTGAACCGATAGAAAAGAATTGCACGGTGAACAGCAAGCTCGAGCAATACGCGATCCATTTCACCACCGACTGTCCGGGCGAACCCCACGTGGTAAAAGTTTCTTATTTCCCACCTTGGGGAGCGACCGACGGCTCGCCGGTGATGCCGGTCAGCCCCGGCTTTATACTGGTCTACCCGAAGGGCGAGCAAGTCACCCTGGAGTACGGTAGCCGGCCCATTGACCTGCTGGGTGCCGGGGTCTCGCTGCTGGGCGTGCTGTTTCTACTCGTAGCGACAATCAGCACGCGGGCCAGGGAAGCAACCACCGGGGGACTGCTACGCGTTTTCCTCCCGCTCTACGACGCCGTGGCAAGCGCTGCCCGCCCCTTAACCGTAGCGGCCGTCGTCTTCGCGGTGCTGCTGGCCGGCTACACACGGATGAGCCTCACCCAGCCGGATCTCGGCTACGAGCTGGCACAATCGGCTTACAAGGCGCGGGACTTTGAGTCAGCCATTACCCACCTCTCGGACTGGGTCTCTGAGGACAAGGATACGTTTAAACAAGCTACCGCGTTATTCCAGCTGGGCGTCGCTCACTCCGAGCTCAAGCAACACGCGGCGGCAGTGCAAGTTCACGAACGGCTCCGCTTCGAGTATCCCAACGTGAACTACGGCCCAGGGGCGCTTTTTCACTTGGCGGACAATTACCGGGCGCTCGGACTCCAGGCCAAATCCGATGAAGCGGCCGCACTACTCAAACGCGACCATCAGAATACGACCTGGATCAAACGCCTGGAGAGCGCCCAGGCCGATTGGCAAAAAGAAGGGGCCAGCAGCAACGGCGAATAAGCCCCTGCTGGTCGGGCTCAAGGCTGAGGGTCCGAAACAAGCTGGCTGACCAGGACCTCTGCGCTCAAAGTTACGTAAGTCTCATCCTCGACAGCAGGCTCTATCTGGGCACTCGCCGCGACAGTCAAACTATCGCCCGCGGCCACATTCCTGGCACCGGGATCAAAACCCAGACGAGCCTGCAGGCAAGCGCGCAGCCACGGCGAGCCATCCGCCGACGGCCGACACTGTTCTCCCGGACAGTTTGTCCACAACAGCGGTGACGCCGCAGTGCCCCCGATGACCACCTGGCAGAACCTGCCCCCCATCGTCAGCAACTGGTTCGAAAGGCGCTTATCCACAACCCTCAAAGCCTCGTCGTTCAGAGACCGGGCCAAGCCCTCTTCATCGGTCGCTTCACCGTAAGCCTGCATCACGCTCTGCAACAGGAAATCTACCAGGACGACAAAGCGCGGACCCTCTACCGCCGGAATTGGTTCAGTTTCACTCTCGGCGGAGGCGGCGCTGACATCAACGAGGTGGCGAAAGAAAAAGTCGGTCGATGGAGGCTCCTTTTCCACCCAGGAAGGAGCGGGCCAGGGAACGTGAGGCGGCGAATCACCCGAATAGAGCGGTGTGAGGTAGTAGTAATCTTTCTCGATCCTGTACACCCGACAATGGCCCGCGCTGTCCCCGGATTGGCCTGCTTCCGGCCCGGCGGGGATCCAATCGGTCCAGTCGCCGGGCTCTAACAGCCGCGCCGCCGCTGTTAGCCTTTTGGGGTCGCCATCGTAGGGCCAGGGCCAATCCCCGCGCCTGATCTCCAGGTCCGAAAGCCGCGTCCCGGCGCTATCACCAAGGTAGGAGCTTCCTGCTTCAGGGCAACTCCCCCACCAGGATCCTTGCCCAGCCCAGCCCTGGTCGCAGGCGGCCAGGCCGACGCCGGGTTCGGCAAAGGCGATCGAGGGGGAGCCTCCCCCCACGACCTGGGCCAGCACGGAGAGCTCCTGGCTCGCCGAGAGCCGAGACACACTGGCCGAGTCAAGGCCGGGCAGCACGGCCAGAGAAACGGTCATGGCTCCGTCATCACGGATGTAGAGCAGTATCAGCCCACAGATGACGAAGGCCAGCGAGACCGCCCTGGTCGCAGTCTTCAGCACCGTCCGCTTATTCTCAACGCTGTGTGCAAACTAGACATCCTCAAGACCCGTACCTACACTGGAGCCTATACCGGGCCCGAAACGTGGTACAGCCCGAGACGTGGTAGAATCTGCGACCAAACATGCCGACATCAACACCACCTTCCGTCCGAACGCGCCCAAGCGACCCTCTTTTCTCAGTTGTCGTCCCGGTTTTCAACGAGGAAGCCTGCGTCGCAGAACTCGTCTCGCGAGTACGCGATGCTTTCGAGGGCCTACGCCTCGAACTGATCCTGGTGAACGACGGGTCCTCTGACCACACCCTGGAAATGTTGCAGAAGGAATCGGAGTCCTCTGCCGAAGTGCACTACCTGTCTTTCTCGCGCAACTTTGGTCATCAGCCTGCCCTCGCGGCCGGCATTGAACACGCCACGGGTGACGCCGTGATTTCACTTGATGGAGACCTCCAACACCCCCCCGAACTGATTCCGCAACTCATCGAGCACTGGAGAGAAGGTTACGACATTGTCTACACCGTGCGCGTGGCCAATGAAGGCCACCGCCTCAAAGAGTTGGTGTCACGGAGTTTCTACCAGTTGCTGCGACGGATAAGCGGCGTTGACATCTCGCCGGGCACCGCGGATTTCAGATTACTCGATCGCAGGGCCGCCGACGCGTTGAAATCCTGCGCCGAGCACTTCATTTTTATACGGGGCATGGTTCCGTGGCTGGGTTTCTCGAAGCTACCGGTGCCCTACGAAGCCCAGCCTCGCCACGGCGGCGAGACCAAGTATCTCACCGGCAGCATGATTCGTTTTGCCCTCGACGGGATCTTCGCGTTTTCCACCGTCCCCCTGCGCCTGATCTCCTTGCTGGGCGCACTGACGGTATGCCTTGGTTTCCTCTACGGCCTCTACACCCTGGGGGTGCGCCTGTTTACTTCCCAGGCCGAGGTGGGCTGGACATCCCTGGTAGTAGTCATCCTCATTTTCAGCGGTGCGCAGATGCTCAGTATCGGCATCCTCAGCGAGTACGTCGGGCGTATCTACGAAGAGGTCAAAAGTCGTCCTCGTTACGTAATCGCCGAAGCCAGCCCGGCGATGGAAAATCACCCATGAGGCGGTTCCTGGCGCTGCTCGTGACCTGCCTGTTGTGCGCGGGATGCGGCGAGGGGACGCTCTGCTTCGGCTGCGGCCTCAACGACACTACCTCCACTACCACCACGACCAGCACCACCACGACCTCCCCCTAGGAAATCACCTCCACCGGCCGGGAACACCGGTACCGCGGGACTCAGCCTGCAAAGAGGCCTGAGATCGCAGGCCAGGTGTTCTGCAGCAGGATCACGCCCACGGCCACCGGCGCGAGGTATTTGATACAGAAATGGAAGAGCTCAAAGCCCCCCCCGCTGCCACCCGCCGCGTAGAATCTTCGCGCCGCCGCCCTGTCCAGACTCCACCCGACAAACAGTGCCGTGCACAATCCGCCCACAGGCAACAGCCAATTGCTGGCCAGGGCATCCACGTGGTCGAGGAAGCCATCGCTGAGAGCTGAGGGCAAGCCGAGGCAGAAGATAATCGCCCCGGCCCCCACCGAGGCCGTCACTCTTGGCAACTTGAACTCATCGACCAGGAAAGCAACGGCCACTTCGAGCAGGGAAACGGCCGAGGTAAGCGCCGCAAAGATCAACAGGAGAAAAAACAAACTGGCCAGGAATGCTGGCGCGGGCATCATGGCAAAGGCCTGCGGCAAGGTGATGAAAACCAAGCCAGGCCCGGCCGAAGGTTCGAGGTTAAAGGTGAACACCAGGGGAAAAATAACCAGGCCGGCCAGGATGGCCAACGCGGTATCGGCAACGGCGATCATGGCAACCGAGCCGGGCAGGCTTTCATCCTCAGCAAGATAGCTACCGTAGGTAATCATCGCCCCCATCCCGAGGCTTAACGAAAAAAAAGCCTGGCCCAATGCCGCGAGGGCGCCCTGCCAGCCGAGTTCGGAGAAGCGGGGGCGCATGAAAAATTCCAGCCCCCTCTCGACCCCGTCCGAGGTCAGCGAGTAACCGAGCAGGACCAGCACTATGCCGAACAGCAGAGGCATCAGGATCTTGCCAGCGCGTTCTATGCCCTGTTCCACCCCCCTCGATACGATAAATATGGTTGCGAGCATGAACAGCCCCTGCCACAACACCTGCCTCGGGCCGTTCGCTGCCAGTTTTTCGAAAGCGCCACTCATCGAGCCTGATGTCGACGAGAACAGTTGACCGCTGACTGCCATCCAGGTGTAGTCGAGCGCCCAGCCAGCCACGACGCCGTAGTAAGACAGGATTACGAAACCGGCTATTACACCCAGCCAGCCCACTACCGGCCAGCCGGTCCCGGGGCTGAGCAGGCGCAGGGCTCCAACCGGATTCCTGCGCGTGGCTCGGCCAAGCAGGATTTCCGAATTGAGCAGAGGAATTCCTACCAGGACTACGGCGCCAAGGTAGACAAGCACGAATGCGGCGCCACCGTACTGCCCCGCGCGGTAGGGAAACATCCATATATTCCCCAGCCCGATGGCTGAGCCCGCCGCAGCCAGCACAAACCCGACGCGCCCCGACCAGTTGCCCCTTGCCGTTGAAGATTCCACCGAGACCTCCCCTGCTGCAGACGATGCGGCCCCTGTTCCAACGAGCGCCTTGGGCGTGGTCGGAATCGACGGGCCTGGTTAAAGTTTCGCCAGGTACTCAGAATACGCTACGAGGGCCACGAGCGCAGCAACTGCGCGAGAAGGGCCCGGGTAACAAACGCGGTGGCCAGCCGCGACCGATCGCGGACCGGCGTTTCCGTAATGACCATCGGTATACACCAGCTCAGTGGCTACCAGTACGGGCTTGCCGTGCTTGAGCGAGGCTTCCGCAGCCGCAGCCGCGTAGCGCTTGTCCTGGTTTTCGTGAAAGGCGACGATGCGCTCCAGTCCGTGCTCGGGATACCACGGCCCTGTTTTCATCGCCTCGGCCTGGGCCGATTGGACTCCGATTCCGAAGAAAAGAACCGAATCGATCGAATCTGAAGAACACAGCAGGTCAAGGACGACGGGCACAGTATCCCGGGTTTCACCGCCAGCGAGATCTACCGGATTACCCCTGCTCCATCGCGATGGCAGTAGCTTATCCAACTCGCCCTTCAGCTCGTCCGGCAGTTCGGCCAGTTCAAGCCCCTGGCGACTGCATTCATCGGCAGCGAGAACTCCACAGCCACCGACAGTAGTGACCACGGCCACCCTGTTTCCCGCGGGCAGGGGTTGAGTCGCAAAGGTCGCGGCCCATTCAAAAGCCTCTTCGACCGTGGAAGCCCGCTGCACGCCACGACTCGCACACACACCCTCGAACACGCGTTCGTCGCTCGCGAGTGCTCCCGTGTGACTCCTCGCAGCAGCTTGCCCCGCTGTGTCCCGGCCCCCCTTTAGAATAACCAGTGGCTTGGAGCGGCTGAAACGGGAAATAACCTCGGTAAACTTGCGACCGTCACGCACTCCTTCGAGGTAGGCGAGGCCTACCTTGCTGTCGTCGTCTTCGCTGTAGTAGGCAAGGTAGTCGGCGAGTTCGAGCTGAGCCGAATTACCGCAGGAAACCGCCTTGTTCACCCCCACGCCCGTTTGCACAGCGTAATTGAGAAACGCGGAGCACAGGTTGCCGCTCTGGCTGGCCACCGATATTCCGCCGGACGGCGGAAAGGGAGCCACTATCTGGGCGCACATATCTGCCCCCGTCGAAACGACGCCCTGGCCGTTGGGTCCCGCCAGCACCATGCCCAACTCGTCGGCCAGCTCCACCAGCTCACGCTCGAGCTCTTCGCCTTCTCGGCCCTCTTCTCCGTATCCAGCGCTGGCTACGAAAGCTGCCTTCACGCCGCGTGCCGCGCAGGAACGAAGCAAATCCAGGTTCACCTGCCTCGGCGTGCAGACCACGACCAGGTCGGCCTGGCCCTCGGGCACCTCTTCTACCGAGGCAAGGATACGATGCCCGAGAACCTCGCCACCGCTGCGTCCCAGCGGAAACACCCGGCCGCTGTAGCCATAACGAAGCAGGTTGTGCAGCGCAACGAAGCCGAATTTGCCTGGATGAGTCGAAACCCCCGCGACGATTACTCCCCGCGGGTTGAACAACGGATCGAGCTTGGGAGCACAGACAACAGCATTGTCGCCGCAGCCGACCGCACCCGAGGCTGTTGGTGCCGACATCTCGATAACGGCGTCCACCGCCACAGGGCAGCCTCCACAGACGATGAGCGGATTGATATCAACGCTCTTGATGTCGGGTCGATCAAGCGCCAGTTGCGACAGGCCAGCAAGCGTGGCCTCGAGCTTGTCCATTTGAAGCCCGGCCTCACCGCGCAGCTCGGCCCAGAAAGCCGGCTTTACCCCCAGTCGTTTCACCATGCGGTTGGCTGCCCCCGGTCGCAGAGGAACGGGTTCGCAAACGGCCTCGCCCACGGCTTCAACCAGGATACCGCCCAGGCCCAATAGCACGTTGGGGCCAAAACAGGGGTCGTTCACGAGTCCGACGATGAGCTCTCTCGAGCCCTTTACCATTTCGCAAAGCAGCAAGCCTACGCGAGGGCCAGCCTCCGCCTGCAATTCACTTACGGCCTGCCTGACAGCGGGTTCGTCGGTGAGGGCGAGCTTTACAAGACCACGTTCTGTTTTGTGCGCAAGGCCCTCTACTACTGCCTTCAGCGCCACGGGGTAGCCGATGTCGGCGGCCGCAGCTACGGCGCTGTCCGCGTC
>LWDU01038919.1_pt2 | contig 21225 bp, 18 predicted proteins | sample 727161 | NCBI WGS metagenome assembly LWDU01 (sample SAMN04566230, study PRJNA314399) | hydrothermal vent metagenome | isolation source: deep sea hydrothermal plume seawater | place: Mexico: Gulf of California, Guaymas Basin | collected 2004-07-11
CCGAGTCCGGCGTCGGTTGACAGCCCGCAAGGCAGTTGGCAGAGTTCGCCGCTCGCTGCTCCCATCGTCTAGAGGCCTAGGACACGGCCCTCTCAAGGCTGAAACACGGGTTCGAGTCCCGTTGGGAGCACCATCCCGCTTTGCTCGGAGGTGGGCGATTCGGCCTCCGTGCTCATCCCAGACCCCCAGCGGCCGCTTCCGCGTCCGGCCCCCCCAATTTGGAGCCACACCCCCATGCCCTCCGAGTTCGTCTTCGCCTTCATGGACTGTGAATTCGGAGGCCTGGATCTGGAAATTCACGACATTACGGAGGTCGGCGTAATCTTCACCGACTACCGCCTAGTCGAACTGTCGGAGCAGCAGTGGCGGGTCAAGGCCCGCCCCGAGCGAATCAGCGACGAGGCGGCGGCTATCTTCGGCTACGACGAAGAACTCTGGTCCGAGGCACCCCCAATTCGGCAGGTCCTTGAAGAGATAACCGCCCTGGCGCCCAAGGGCAAAGTAGTGGTTCCCGCGGGCCAAAACGTCCGGATGGACGTTGCCTTTCTTGAGCGCGCCTTTCGGAACTGCGGGATCCCCTACCCGTTTGACTACCACGTGATCGATCTTGCGACTCTCTTCTACGCGTGGAGCCTGGTGGTCGACGAACCCGCGCGCGCACTATCGCTTCGCCAAGCGGCGACCACAGCAGGCCTGCTGGGCGACGGCGGCGTTGCTCACCGAGCCCTGGCCGACGCTCGGTTGACCCTCGAGACCTTCCGCTACTACGTGGGCCGTCTGGCACCGCGCGATCTCGCCGAAGTCGTGCCGACTGCAGCCGATCGCCCGGCCGACGAGGTCGGCCCAGATTCCGGGGCCGATACGACCGATAGCATCGCCTAAACCCGAAAATCCCGAAAATCCCGAAGTGCGAACCCGGACGCGCAGACTCGAGACCCAACCCTTGTACTCAGCCCTGTACTCAGCCCCTGTACTCAGCCCTTGGACACTCAGCCCTCGGACGAAGAGTCAGTGGCCTTCGGACTCGTCATCGGGAAGGCCGTAGCGCTCTTCGACGATCTTCCAGAGCGTTTCGCGCAGATTTTCCTTGAAGGCAGGGTCGGCCTTCACATCGGTGCCATCGGCGGACAGAAAGTCTCGAAGTTCTTCGGGATCGATGGCCATGGCTTCGCCGCTGATTTCCAAATCCGCAGGTACCCGGCTCCAGCCCGTCGAGGGACTCTTTACGGCCGATGAACCCGAGGAGAAACCGTCTTCGGATTTCACAGGCCTGCCGAGCCGGCCCCGCAAAGACCTGCCGTCAGTATGCTTTTTTTCGTCCGTCGGCTGTTTTCGACTCACGGTCGTTCTCCCACCACCGGAAGGCCCACGAAGCCCTCAAACAGTTTCTCGACTCACGGTCAATGCGGTCAATGACGCACGGCCAATGACGCACGGCCTAGCACTCACGCTCGAGACAGGTTCCTGGGACTTCGATCCTGATGAATCCCTACAGCCATCGTGTACATGATCACCGCTACGGATTCATCCGAGTCCAAGACCCCCCACCTCCATCACTGGGGCGAGTGGGCACCCTGAAGCCTGTCTCGACGAGCCTCAGTGGGTTTGGCGAACTCTCGTCGTACCCACTGCTACTCGACAATGGGTGGTCTAGCGCCCGTACTTGTGGCAAGAAAACCATACGGGCGTGGCCGAAAGTGGCCGCGCCCGCTTTGATCCTCATCCGGCCTCCCCGTGAGCCTTCCTCGACCCCGAGGGGGAGGGGGTGGCGGGAGGGGACGGGGGCAGTGGGAGGCGGGGCAGGGGAAGGGGGAGCGGGGGCGTGAGAAAGAGGTCAGTGAGGAGAGCGACGTTGCTGGCCGCTCCCTATCTCAGCGATCAGCAGCGAATCGCTCAACGAGCACCGAATCCGGTAGAGATTGGCCTTGATGGCGTCCTCCGACTTGCCCAACGCATCCGCGATGGATCGAATCGATTGCCACTGAAGGTGCTTGAGATCGAAGATTCGTCGCTGGGTTTCGCTCAAATCCCTGGAGACGATTTCCTGGCAGAGCGCCAGCAGCCGACGCGCCTCGAATGCGTTGTCGACAGGGGGCTCCGAGCCCTCCACATCGAGTACCGAGTCGGAGTCCATCGCCGAGAGCAGGGGACTCGCCTTCCGGAAGCGGCGGTTCACCTTGTTCCGCGTGATCCCGAAGATCCAGGCTAATAACGACGACTGGCCGCGGTAACTCGGCAGCGCGTCGAGGAGGGTCATAAAAACCTCCTGCGCGACGTCTTCCGCTTCGACGCTGTCTCTCAGACGTTTGCGAGCAAACCTGTAAACTCTCGGAAAATAACAGTTATAGAGCAAATCGAAATGCTCATGACTGCCGGACAGAATCAGCTCGACCAACTCGTCATCCGAGGGGAGAGCCTGTTGGGTGACATCCATGGGGGAACCTCGCTTCTCGCTCGGTCGAGAGAGAGGTCATGCGAAGGTTCCTGAGCGAGAATACATCCCGCTGCTCAAAGAATCCGGAAATCAATCACCGCCCGCGATGGGTGCAAAGCGCCTAGAGTGCCCGGAGTCCCTGAACCCCACTGAAACGCACACTCTAATCTCTTACTTCTCACTTCTCACTTTTCCACCACCGCGAAGCCCTGCAAATCGAGTTCTTCTCTGCCTCGTGAACTGCTTCCCTTCACTTCACGAAACCACTCGATCCTGGCGACGAACTGCCCAATCCTTCCCTATCCCATATCCCAATTTCGACCATGCTTTTCAAGAGTACGACTTCGGGGAACTCTCAAAGCAAGCGGTATGCCATATCTTCATAAATTGCACATCAAAACGCAGGTCGTTGATTTAATTGAATTTTCGTGGTCCCTTGCCCTCACTGAATCCCACGGCTCTCGCACGGCATGAAGAATATTTTTCCCTATAGAAGAAAATTCGGTCGCACTCTTGCCAGGATTCGTGCCGGAGCTGAAACAAATTCAATGGAATTCGTTGGTCCTAGACCTTGCCCGGGGTAATCCACCAGCGTCCCTGATCGAAATTCCAGACATCCTCGCGCACCGCTTCGGTCGACCACCAGCGCAGGGGCATCGAATTATCCCCTCGAAAGCGCACTCGGACTAGGACCCGGCGGGGACCCGTACGATCCATGGACTCGAGATGAACGGCGGTCGGTCGATTCGATTCGAAATGGGCTTCGGTCAGGGCCTCCGCGAAAGCCGCGTAGTAGTCGGCGAAGGCCGCGCCGCTTCGGAAGAACTCGCGAAGCGCGGGATCTTCGAAGGTCGCCAAGCTGTCGAAGCGTCGAGCCGTTACGCGATCGTAGAAGAGCTGTGAGAGCGGGACCAGGATCGTATAGTCCGCGTCCCCTCCCCGGTTCAGGCTTCGTGGATCGAACCCGTGGTAGCTCGCCTTGTTTCCCCAACCCTCCGCTCCGGGACCCAAGCAGGCCAAGCTCCCACCCCCGAGGGCGATCAGCGCGAGAAGCGCCCAAGCAAAGATTCGCCGCCCCTTCACTGATCCTCCCTTCGATCGGCTGCCGCCGCTTGGGCGGCGGCCAGTCGCGCCGCCGGCACTCGGTACGGCGAACACGATACGTAGTCGAGCCCGAGGTCGGCGAAAAAGCGAACGCTCTGGGGGTCGCCCCCATGCTCCCCGCACACCCCAAGCTGCAAGTCCGGACGCACCTTCCGGCCGCGTTCGGCGCCCAGTCGAACCAACTGGCCGATTCCATCCTCATCGATGGAGGCAAATGGGTCATCGCGCAGGATGCCCTGTTCGATGTAGTCCGGGAGAAAGCTGTTTGCGTCGTCTCGCGACATCGCGTACCCCATCTGAGTCAAATCGTTGGTGCCGAAAGAAAAGAAATCGGCATACTCCGCGATCACATCCGCCTGAAGCGCCGCCCGAGGCACCTCGATCATCGTTCCAATCGAAGGCCGTACCCGGGTTCCGGGGTTTTCCTTGCGTACTGCAGCAATCACCGACTCAACCTCTGTGCGCAGAAGCCGGAGTTCACCCGGATGAGCGATCAGCGGTACCATGATCTCGGGCTTGACCTTGACCCCATCGGCCGCCACCGCGCAGGCCGCCTCGGTGATGGCCCGTACCTGCATGCGATAGATCTCCGGGTAGCTGATACCGACTCGACAGCCCCGATGCCCAAGCATCGGGTTGAACTCCCTCAGCGCTTCAAGTCGAGCCTTCAGTTCCTGAATCGGAATCCCCATGGCTCGGGCCACCGCTTCCATCCCGTGATCGCTCTGGGGAAGAAACTCGTGCAGAGGCGGGTCCAGCAAGCGCACTGTGACCGGCAACCCTTCCATCGCTCGGAAAATCCCCTCGAAGTCCTTCCTCTGGACGGGGAGCAATCGGGCCAAGGCGGCTTCACGCGAGTCAAGATCACCGGCGAGAATCATCTGGCGGACGATAAGGATCCGCTCGGGTTCGAAGAACATATGCTCGGTGCGGCAGAGTCCGATCCCGCACGCTCCGAAGCTTCGGGCGAGTTCGGCGTCCTGGGGGGTATCCGCATTGGTTCGTACCTTGATCCGAGCCATGCGGTCCGTCCATCGCATCAACTCCGTGAACGCGGGACTGAGTTCGGGGGTCACCGTTGGGGCGCTTCCTAAAATCACTTCGCCCGACGACCCGTCGATGGTGATCCAGTCTCCCGCACGCACTACATGGTTGTCGACTCGCATTTCACCCATCGCGTAGTCGATCGCCAGGGCGCCACATCCCGCCACACACGACTTTCCCATCCCCCGGGCCACCACGGCAGCGTGAGAGGTCATCCCGCCCTTGGCTGTGAGCACGCCCTGCGCCGCATGCATTCCGAGAATATCCTCGGGCGAAGTATCGGTCCGAACCAGAACCACTTTTTCCCCGGCCTTGGCCCGACTTTCCGCATCCTCCGCGGAAAAAACCACTCGACCCACCGCCGCGCCCGGCGATGCCGGTAGACCCCGAGCAATGACCTGAAGGTCCAAGCTTCGATCAACAGCGGGATGCAGCAGCTGATCGACCGAGGACGCATCGACCCGCAGGACAGCCTCTTCCCGGGAGATCAGGCGCTCCTTGACCATGTCCACTGCGATCTGGACCGCAGCCGCACTGGTTCTTTTGCCATTGCGGGTCTGCAGGATCCACAGTTTGCCCCCCTGAATAGTGAATTCTATATCCTGCATGTCCCGATAATGCTTCTCGAGGGATCGATAGATAAGACCGAGTTCGGCGTAGGACCGCGGCATCTCGGATTCCAGGGTGGGCAGTTCTTCGGTCCCAGGCGCTCGACTCGCCCGGTTGATGGGTTGGGGAGTACGGACACCCGCCACCACATCCTCGCCCTGGGCGTTCTTCAAATATTCGCCGTAGAACTTCGGCTCTCCCGTCGACGGGTTCCGAGTGAAGGCAACACCCGTCGCGCAATCCTCTCCCATATTTCCGAAAACCATGGATTGAATATTGACCGCCGTCCCCGAAACATCCTCGATTCGGTGAAGCCTCCGGTAGGCTACGGCCCGATCATTTTCCCACGACTTGAAAACCGCCGTAATAGCCCCCCACAACTGCTCCCGAGCAGTTTGGGGAAATGGCCGACCACTCTGCTCTTCGACAACCTCCAAATATTCCGCCACCAAGTCGCGCCAATCCGAGCCACCGAGATCGGTATCCTGTTTCACCCGAGCGCGTGACTTTGCGCGCTCCAGGAGCAACTCGAAGCGATCCAATGGAATACCAAGAACCACGTCGGCGTACATCTGGATAAAGCGCCGGTAGCTGTCGTAGGCGAAACGCTCGTCGGCGAGCTTTGCAAGGCCCTTGACCGTGTCATCGGTGAGCCCCAGATTCAGAACCGTATCCATCATTCCAGGCATCGAAATGCGAGCACCCGACCGAACCGAAACCAGAAGCGGGCGCTCTGGATCTCCGAAGCGAAGCTCCATGAGCTTCTCGACCCGGGCCAGAGCGGTCAGAACATCGGCCTTCACCGCCGCCGAAAGCTTCTGCCGGCGGTCCTGGAATTCTGAGCAAACCGCCGTCGAAAGAGTAAACCCGGGCGGTACGGGCACCCCCAAAAGAGTCATCTCCGCGAGGTTGGCGCCTTTGCCCCCCAAGAGGTCGCGCATTTCGGCCCCACCATCCGCCTCCCCGTCGCCAAAAAAGAAAACCCGACGTGTGGATACACCCGGGCGAACTCCCCCACTCCGGGGCTCTCGGGTGGCGGGCGACTGTCCGGAGGCTTGAACGCGTCGGCGAACAACCCCCGCCCGGCGAGCGCCGGCCTTCTTCCTCGCTCCCTGGCCTTCGGAACTCTTTCTTCCGCCCCGCTTCTTCGCCGCTTTCTTTTTCACGGCCTTCTTTTTTCCAGCCTTCTTTTTCGCAGCCTTCTTTTTCGCAGTCTTTTTTTCCGCGGCCTTCTTTTTCGCAGCGGGTTTCGAGGCGGCGGACCTTTGGGTCGCAGATTTTCTGCGAGCCGACTTCTTGGCCGAGGCTTTCGCGGGGCTCAAATCAAGGCCTCTACGCGTTCCCTCACGTAGGCGACCACTCCCTCCAGCGGCACACGAGCCTGCTCCATGGTGTCGCGCTCTCGCACGGTGACTTTCCCGTCGTCTTCAGAATCAAAGTCATACGTCACACAGAAAGGCGTCCCTACCTCATCCTGCCGGCGATATCGGCGCCCGATATTTCCGGCCTCGTCATAGAACGCATTCATCGTTCGGCTCAGGTCAGCATGAAGCGCGCGGGCGGGCTCGGCAAGCTTCTTTGATAGCGGAAGTACAGCTGCCTTTATCGGGGCGATGGCGGGTGAGAGCCGCATGACGTTTCGAGTCTCTCCGCCCTCGACATCCTCCTCCGTGTAGGCATTCACCAGAAGTGCAAGGCATGTCCTGTCAACGCCCATGGACGTCTCAATCACCATGGGGGTATACCGCTCCTTCGTTTCTTCATCGGTAACCATGAGATTCTTGCCCGAGAATTCGCTGTGCCGGGAAAGATCCCAATCGCCCCGATCGTGAACGCCTTCAATCTCCTGCCAGCCGAATGGAAAGAGAAATTCCACATCTTCCGCCGCGTTCGCGTAGTGGGCCAGTTCGTCGGGGGCATGTGGGCGAAAACGGAGGTTGCCAGCATCGAAGCCGATATCCAAATGGAAGCGCATACGTTCTTCGCGCCAAGCTTCGAACCACTCTTCGCGCCCGGACGGGTGGCAGAAGAATTCCATTTCCGCCTGCTCAAACTCACGCGAGCGGAACGTGAAATTGCGCGGAGTGATCTCGTTCCGAAAGGCCTTGCCGATTTGCGCGATGCCAAAAGGAATCTTCTGGCGCGCCGACTCGCGAACCCGCTTGAAGTCGGTGAAGATGGGCTGACACGTCTCCGGACGCAGGTAGGCGGTCATCTGCGCCTCCACCGAAGCACCGATTTGAGTCTGAAGCATCAGGTTGAAGTCCCGGGCCTCGGTCAGATCGCAGTCGGAAAGCGCCCTTTTTTTCGGCGCCTCTGGACACCTTTCGCCCTCGATCTGATCCGCTCGGAACCGCCTCTTGCAGGTGCGGCAGTCCACCATGGGATCGCTGAAATGCTCCACATGGCCCGACGCCTCCCATGCTCGCGGATGGCTGATGATGGCGCTGTCGATTCCCACCACATCGGTGCGTTGGCGGACCATTCGCTGCCACCATGCGGCCTTCAGATTGTTTTTGAGTTCCACGCCGAGGGGCCCGTAGTCCCAAAAGCCGTTAATGCCGCCATAGACCTCGCTCGACGGAAAGATGAAGCCACGACTGGCGCAGAGTGCCACCAGGGTTTCCATGGCCAGCGGATGACGTTCTTCGGCGCGAGGATCGTTCGCAGGTTGGACATCTTCTTGATTCGACATGGTCGTCGTGGGGCTCACTCGGCCGCGCTGGGCACGGCATCCGGCTAATTTTCCGGCTTAAGAGGAAAACACAAAAACAGCGGGCGATCTGGAAGAACCGCTAATTTTGGACTCGAGGAGAGGTCTCCGCAAATCCCCGCAGCCAAGGAGTATCCGTCTACGGAGTCGCCGCTGTCAAGCGACCCCCGGACAAGCTCTCCTCCAGGAATCGCTCGCTCTTCAGTTCGAAACCCAGGTGAAAGCGGTGAAAACGGAAGAGGATCTCCTGGGCCTCTTCGATGGCCTGGGTGCTGAGCTGCAATCGGCCCAGCTGGCCGATTTCCGAGTCGAGACTCTTCGCCAGTGCCCTCAGGGTGCCAAGATGGACCGTCACGATTCCCGCTCTCCCGTCGGTACCGTGGGCCTCGCAAATTATGCCGCCATCGGCCACATGGAAGCCGACCTGCCCCGTCCGAGGCTCGGCCCCGCAGCGAACGCAGTTTGCGAGCCCCGGGCGCAGCCCCAGAGCATCGAAGGCACGGAGTTCAAAGAAGAGCCGTAAGCGGGGATCGGGAAATTCGACGGTCAGGGCCCCCAGTGCCGACAACGCGAAGTCAAAGAGTCGGCGGGTATCCGCTCGGGCTCCATCCTCGGGCGCCATCCGATCCATCAATTCAATCAAGTAGCTCGCCAGCGCATAGCGAACCGGGTTCTCCCGCAAGGGGATAAAGGGCGAAATCAATGCGGCCTGCTCGAGAAACCCCAACCCGCTCAGCTTCTTGCGGGATACCCGAACGCGCAGGTGGTTGAAGAGATCCAGCGAACCCGGGAAGCGTTTCTGGCTCTTCCGCGCGTGCTTGGCGACCACCGTCATCCGCCCCACGTCGGGCAGAAGCAGGTGAGCGATCAGATCCGACTCCCCGTAATCGACCGCGCGCAATACGATCGCCTCACCCTCGATCACCGCCATAAGACGATTTTAGTCGGTCGTATTGGATTCGCCCGCCGAATTCGGCGGCCTGAGCACCGGGAGCGCAACGGGGCCGGGCTCCGCTGGAGACTCGGCCAGCGCCCGGACCGGATCTCGACGAAAAACCACCCCCTGGTCGACATCCGCCGAGGACCGGGACTGCCGGGTAGACACCTGCTGGATGACGAACAGGAGGGCTCCCAACAGACTCACCACGGCCAAACCCACAACAGCACCGACGACGCGACGCTTCAGATTGACAAGCCGACCCTCCTCGGGCTCGGGTTCCGAGTGCATCCGAGAGAGGGTGTCCTCGGCGTCCAGCCCCAGGCTCTCGGACACGGTTCGCACGAATCCCTTGACGAAACCATCCACCTGGCCGTCAAAGAAACCGGCTTCCAGCCGTTCGATCGACCGCACCGGGACCCTCGTCAGCTGGGCAAGTTCTTCCACACTGATCTCACGCAACTCCCGCTGCCAGCGCAAGTAGCTGCCAATGGCCTGGCTCTCCACCCTATCTGATCGAGTCACGCGCGAAATCCTAGAGCAGCATTTCCAGATAGGAATGGGATTTTCCTCCCGATTCGCTTTCCGGAGCCTTTTCGTTCGAGGACTTGAAGTGCAGAACGGCCTTGTCCCTGCGACCCAGCGTCATATAGATCTCGCCGATCCGAAAGTGGGCCTCGGCTTGGGCTGCCAGAGACATCTGTTTGGAGTCCGTGACCAGGTCCAACTGGTGAATTGAGTCGAGCCAGCGACCCTGCTCCTGGTCGAGAATTCCAAGATTAAAATGGGCCACGGCGTAATCGGAGCGGAAATCCAGCGCCTCTTCGTAGCTGGACCGTGCCTCCCCGAACTGCCCCGATTTGTACTGGGCCCACCCCCGATTGGTGAGCGCAATCCAGGGCGACGCGTAGGTGGGATCGTCGATCAAAATCTGACAGAGGACCTCGGCGTCCGGATACTGTTCCAACTGGATATACACCGCGGCGAGGGTGAGCGTCGCGTTCTGGCGATCCTCTGACTGGGGATCCGGGTCGGTCTCCAGCGCGAGCAGGAAGTTGACTTCCGCCTCGGCGAGCAGGCCCTTGCTCCGATACGCCTCCCCGAGGCCGGCATAGGTCTTCGGATCGTTGGGATTTTGACGTTGCGCCTCTTGAAGGGTCCGAATCGCCATGGCGTAGTTGCCCTGGCGCATGGAGTCCAGTCCCACATCGCGAACCGCCGCCGCCAAGCCCACCGGATCGACCTCGCGCTCCGAACTCACCGTGGTGAGGCAGCCCGAGAGCAGACCAGAGAGCACCCCGAAACACACGAGCCAGCCCACGATGAACCGTCGATGTACAAAAATTTGGCCCCTGCCCACCCCGCCCACTTCCTCTCGCATGCGTCCCCCTGATGTGGGTCGAGTTCTGATTGGCCCGCCCGCGCCAGAATCTAGCGGCTCACCGGACCGATGCGTCGAGTCCGATCGTCTTCGCCCCAGTGATTCATCGCGCCGGACAGGCCGATTCCTCCGATTCCCCACCGGCCTCACCCGTCCGCCTCGATCCCTCGGGGAGTGGACCGAGCCATCTCGCAGATGCCAGCCGCAAACTACCAAGAAGGAAAACAAATCGACTTCACGAAAGTCGAATAAAGAACCTCGACGGGGCTTTCGCGCCCCGGACCGGGGGATACACTTCCGCGAATCCAATTCATCTGCCCAGGGTCAGTCGCGTAGGGAGCCATGTACGCCCGGGAAAGAGTTGAGAACGGAAACGAACAGGCCAAAGGAACTCTCCAGCCAGATCCATTTGGACCCGATGAAATGAGAAAGGTCTAGGAGACCTGATCCGGAAATGACAACGAAATCCATTCGGAAGCTCGATGACGTCGCGATTCGGTTTGCCGGTGACTCCGGCGACGGCATGCAACTAACGGGCACTAAGTTCACCGACGAAACCGCATTGGCGGGGAACGACCTCTCGACATATCCGGACTTTCCCGCCGAAATAAGGGCTCCTGCGGGAACCATGGCCGGTGTCTCGGGATTCCAGATTCATTTTTCGTCTCGCGATATCCACACGCCAGCGGACAAGGTCGATCTGCTTGTCGCATTCAATCCCGCCGCGTTGCGCGCCAATGTCGAAGACGTTCGCTCTCAGGGTATGGTGATCATCAACAGCGATGCGTTCTCAAAGAAGAGCCTCGTACGCGCTGGCTATACCGAAGATCCCCGGGGCGACCTTGCCACTCGGTTCAATCTTGTCGAAATCCCGCTGACGAACTTGAATCGCGAAGCCCTCCACGGACTCTCGATCAGCCAACGCGAAGTCGACCGCTGCAAAAATTTCTTCGCCTTGGGACTGCTTTGCTGGCTCTACGGTCGACCCATGGAAGCCACAGAGCGATGGCTAACGGGAAAATTCACAGGCGATGTTCGTGAGGGCAATCTGCGTACCCTCAAAGCGGGTCATGCCTTCGGCGAAACCACCGAGCTCTTCCCTACTCACTACACGATTCCTTCGGCCAAGATCGAGGCGGGCACTTACCGAAACATCACCGGGAATACCGCCCTCGCCTGGGGAATCGTCGCTGCCGGGGAGCAGATGAACAACCCGGTCTTTCTGGGTGCCTACCCGATTACACCCGCGAGCGAGGTTCTACACGAGGTGGCGCGGCATCGACATTTTGGAGTCAAGACCTTCCAGGCCGAAGACGAGATCGCCGCAGCCAGCGCGACCATCGGCGCAGCCTTCGCGGGCCAACTCGCCGTAACCATTTCAAGCGGCCCAGGGTTCGTGCTGAAGCAGGAAGCTATTGGCCTCGCAGTGATGGTCGAACTACCCCTAGTTGCCATCAACATCCAGCGGGCGGGCCCGGCCACGGGCTCCCCCACAAAAACCGAACAGGGGGACTTGCTCGCGGCAATTTTTGGCCGGCATTCCCAGAGTCCTGTACCGCTGCTGGCGCCTTCGACGCCCGGAGATTGTTTTCACACGGTGATCGAGGCCTTCAAGATCGCGGTGGAGTTCATGACGCCTGTGATCGTGCTCTCTGACGGATACCTCGCCAACAGTGCCGAGCCCTGGAAAATTCCCGAGGTCGAGTCGCTCACGCGAAAGCAAATCGTTTTCGCGACCCCTGACGGGGATTCAAAATTTGAGCCCTACCGCCGTGACCCTGATACTCTCGCCCGGCCTTGGGCGATTCCTGGAACTCCTGGACTCGAGCACCGGATCGGCGGACTCACCAAGGAAGATATCACGGGCAACGTGGTCTACGGCCCGAACAACCATCAGCGTATGGTGGATCTACGAGCAGAAAAGATCGCGCGAATTGCGAACATCATTCCTCCCGCAGAAGTCGAAGGCCCGGACAGTGGCGAACTTCTGGTCATCGGTTGGGGGGGTACCCGGGGAGCGATCACTGCGGCCGTCGAAGAAATCGAGGCAAGCGGGCAAATAGTCTCCCAGGTCCATATTCGGCACCTCAATCCGTTCCCGACCAACCTTGGGGATGTGCTCAAGCGCTTCGAACAGGTCCTGTGCCCCGAACTCAACGAAGGCCAATTGGCCCTCTTGCTCAGGTCGCGTTATCTGGTCGATGTCAAATCATTCTCGAAGATTGCCGGGCAGCCTTTCAAGGTTGGCGAGATCTCCGATAAAATCCGAGAACTCCTAGCTGTGAAAGGCTGATCAATTGTCCGCAGAAACCACTCCCCGACTCAGCCGTAAGGATTTCGTGGCCGACCAAGACGTCCGCTGGTGCCCCGGTTGTGGCGACTACTCGATCCTCGCCAACGTGCAGCGCGTCATGCCCGACCTCGGCGTACGTCGGGAGAATATCGTATTCGTCTCAGGCATCGGTTGCTCGAGTCGTTTCCCGTACTACATGAACACCTACGGATTTCACACCATTCATGGACGAGCTCCAGCATTCGCCACCGGGGCCAAAGCGGCAAATCCTGATCTCTCGGTCTGGGTTGTTACGGGAGACGGTGACGGGTTATCGATTGGCGGCAATCACCTCTTGCACGCCATTCGTCGCAACCTCGATGTTCAGATCCTGCTCTTCAACAACCGGGTCTACGGCCTGACCAAGGGGCAATACTCCCCCACATCGGAATTGGGGATGCAGACCAAGTCATCGCCCAACGGCTCGATCGATCATCCCATCGATCCGATTTCATTCGCCCTGGGATGTGGGGCCACCTTCGTGGCTCGCACCATTGATGTGGATGCTCCCCATTTGCAGCACATATTGCGGCGCGCCCACCAGCACAAGGGCACGGCCTTCGTCGAAATCCTCCAGAATTGCCCTGTCTTCAACGACGGGATCTTTTCGGAAGTCGAGGACCGAAAGACCCGGTCGGAATCGGCCCTGGTGCTAGAGCACGGAAAGCCTTTGACGTTCGGCTCGGCGGGCAAACTCAAGGGAATCAGCCTCGACAATGGTGTCCCCAAAGTCGTAGACCTGCGGGACGAAGATGATCCCGTCGAACGCGGGGTCGTAGTCCACGACGAAAGCCATGAAATGCGTTCCTACGCCTCTGCGCTCGCCACACTGAAACGACCGGATTTCCCGGTTCCCGTCGGTGTGATTCGCGAGGTCGAGAAAGCCTGCTACGAAGATTTGCTCCAGGACCAAGTCACCAAGGCAATCGAGCAGAATGGGCCCGGGGACCTCAAAACTCTCCTTCACTCCGGCGACACCTGGGAAGTCAGCTAGGCGAGTTCAGGCGCCGCCTTGGCGAAGGTTTCGCCAATCAGCGCAGGCGATTCGGCCACAGCGACTCCATTGGCTTCAAGGGCTGCGATCTTGTCGCTCGCCTTGCCCTTCCCGCCGGCGATAATCGCTCCGGCATGGCCCATGCGTTTGCCCGCAGGCGCGTTTTGGCCGGCGATGAATGCGGCAACTGGCTTCGTCATGTTGGACTTGACGAATTCTGCAGCTTCCTCCTCAGCGGATCCTCCGATTTCACCGATCATCACAACGCCCTTCGTCTCCGGATCGGCCTCAAAGAGCGTCAGCGCATCGATAAAATTGGTTCCGATCACCGGGTCGCCACCAATCCCGAGACAGGTGGACTGCCCGATTCCCAACCGAGAGAGTTGATCCACGGCCTCGTAGGTCAGGGTGCCCGATCGAGAAACCACGCCCACAGGACCGGGCATGGTGATCTGGGCAGGCATAATCCCGATCCGACATTGTCCGGGTGTCACGATTCCCGGACAATTCGGCCCAACGAGTCGCATAGAGGACCCTGCCAATGCGCTCTTGGCGCGCGCCATGTCGAGAACAGGAATTCCCTCGGTGATACACACCGCGAGCCCAATACCGGCATCTGCGGCTTCAAGAATCGCGTCAGCGGCACCCGGAGGCGGCACGAAGATCACCGACGCTTTGGCCCCCGTCGCGCGTACGGCCTGGGCGACAGAGTTAAAAACAGGGATGCCTGCGATTTCCTGGCCCCCCTTTCCTGGCGCCACACCGCCGACCACCTGCGTCCCGTACTCCAGGGAAAGATTCGCGTGGAACTGACCCATCCGGCCCATCCCTTGCACGATCAACTTCGTATTTTTGTCGCAAAGAATCGCCATGATTCAGGCCACGCCTCCCTTTGCGGCAGCAACTGCCAATTCACCCGCCTCTTGAAGTGTCTCGGCCGGAGTTATATCCAAACCCGAGTCCGCAAGAATCGCGCGGCCCTCCGCGGCCATGGTGCCCTGCAGTCGAACGACTAAAGGAACCGAAAGCTTCAATTCTTTCGCGGCAGATGTCACGCCATCAGCGATCAGATCGCACCGAACGATTCCGCCGAAAATATTGACTAGAATCGCGCGAACGTTCTCATCGCGAAGAATCAATTTAAAGGCCTCCTTCACCTTCTCCTTGTCGGCCCCTCCGCCTGCGTCCAGGAAGTTCGCTGGAGACCCGCCGCAGTAGTGAATCATGTCGAGGGTGGCCATAGCGAGCCCGGCACCATTGACCATACAGCCAATATTTCCGTCCAGCCCCACGTAGGCGAGGTCAATCTCGTTCGCAGCCCGTTCTCGAGCGTCTTCCTCTTCGGCGTCTCGCAGTTCCGCGATTTCCGGATGCCGATACAGGGCGTTGTCGTCAAAGTTGATTTTTCCATCGAGAGCAATCAGATCGCCCTCCTCAGTCACCACCAGCGGGTTGATTTCTACCTGGCTGCAGTCCTTGGCGATGAAAAGATCAAAGAGCCTACGCACAAAGGAAACAAACTTGCTCACTTGCTCCGGAGGGAGACCCAAATCAAAACCCAAGGATCGACCCTGATGGTCCTGCAGGCCCACGTTGGGTTCGACATGAACCGTATGAATTTTCTCGGGATGGGTGGCTGCGACTTCCTCGATTTCCATGCCACCCTCGGTCGAGGCCACGATGGCAAAACGCTCGACAGATCGATCAAAAAGAATGGCGAGATAGAGTTCGTCGGCGATATCCGAGCCGGCCTCAACGTAGACCTTGCGAACGCACTTGCCTTCGGGCCCGGTCTGGGGGGTGTGCAGGGTCATTCCCAAGATTTCGCTGGCGGCGCGCTTGGCTTCTGCCGCTGACTTGGCCAGTTTCACACCGCCCGCCTTTCCCCGGCCACCTGCGTGGATCTGCGCTTTGACCACGACCACGGGGGTTCCCAGGGTTCGCGCGGCCTGCTCGGCCTCTGCGGGCGTAGTGGCCAGCAACCCCCTGGGCACGGGCACACCGAATTCGTCGAGCAGGGCCTTGGCCTGATATTCATGGACGTTCATCGAAGCTTCCCCTCGATTGGAAAGTCAAATGGGTACCGAATGCGGCGTAAACGATCAGATCTCCAATTGGGAGACCAGTTCCTTGACATGATCTACCGAGGCATCAAAGAGTTTGCGTTCATCGGCGTTGAGCTCCACCTCAAGGATCCGCTCAACTCCGCCAGCCCCCATTACGCAGGGAACCCCAACATAGAGGCCGTCGATTCCATATTCGCCCTCACACAGGCACGCACAGGCAAATACCCGTTTATTTCATCGATGCGCTCCGGAGAAATCAACTGCTCGATGGGAACTCCCGCTACTGTGCAGTAACGCACCAGAGGAACCATCGTGTCGCCGTGGCCACCAAGAACCAGGGCCGTCACATCCTTGACCGAGACGTCGAGTTCCCAGGCCACGAAAGCACGCAGCCGAGTCGAATCCAGAATCCCTGCCATTCCCACCACACGGCTCTTGGGGAAGCCCGAAACTTCCTTGAACGTGTAGACCATGGCGTCCAGGGGATTGGAGATCACGATAACGAAAGCATCGGGAGCGTTGTCACGCACGCCCTCCGCGACTTGCTTCATGATCGAAAGGTTGGTTTTCAGGAGATCGTCGCGAGACATGCCGGGTTTGCGCGCCAGGCCGGCTGTAATGATGACAACATCAGCGCCCGCGATTTCCTTGTAACTATTGGCCCCAGAAATCTTCGAGTCCGCTCCCACCAGGGGAGCGCCTTCTGCCATATCTAGAGCCTTGCCCTGGGGAAGGCCCTCGACAACATCAAACAGGACAACGTCACCCAGTTCGCGGTACGCGGCCTGCTCGGCCAATACTCCGCCGATGTTTCCGCCGCCGATGAGCGCGATTTTCTTTCGCATTAGGGGTTCCTCTCGCATGGGGTTGGGGCTCGTGGCCCGAGATAGCTTCTGCCCCTCCATCTAAAAACCGACAGAGGGGTTACTAATTCCGTGGGGCGCCTTAAATACAGCCCCTCAGGCGTTCTGGATATTTTTGATCAGGACGTCTGCGAAGCCACTGCAGGATACCTTGGTTGCGCCTTCCATCTGGCGATGAAAGTCGTAGGTGACCTGCTTCTGCTCTATGGCAGATTCGATGGCTCGCTCGATCAGTTCACCGGCCTCGATCCAACCGAGGTATTGAAACATCATCACACCCGACATCACCTTGTCCTGATCCGCATATTTCGGCGCCGTGCCGTGAGTCGCTTCGAAGATCGCGGATAGGGCCCCGATATTGGCACCAGGCGCAATCCCCAGACCGCCAACCTGAGCCGCACAGGCGTCGGAAAGGTAGTCGCCATTGAGGTTGGTCGTGGCGAGTACCTCGTATTCGTCGGGCCTCAGCAGCAACTGCTGGAACATGGCGTCCGCGATGCGATCCTTGATCAGGATCCGGCCCGCGGGAATCTTGCCATCGTGTTTTTCCCAGAGCTCGTCTTCGCTGATCGTCAGGTCGCCGAATTCATCCCGTGCGACCTCGTAGCCCCAATCACGAAACGCACCCTCGGTGTACTTCATGATATTGCCCTTATGGACCAGAGTCACGCTGCTGCGATCGTTGTCCCGGGCATACTCGATGGCCATTTTCACCAGTCGCTTGCTGCCCGTCACGCTTATGGGTTTGACCCCGATTCCGGAATCCTTACGAACGTTCTTCGACATTTCCTCGTTCAAAAGGGAAATAATTCGCATCGCCTCAGCACTGCCCTGCTCGAAGTCGATTCCCGAGTAGACATCCTCGGTATTCTCCCTGAAGAGTACGATGTCGAGTTTCCCGGGCTCCTTCATGGGTGAGGGGACACCGTCGTACCAGCGGACCGGGCGCACGCACGCGTAAAGATCATGAATCTGCCTGAGAGCAACGTTGATCGAGCGGATCCCACCGCCTACCGGTGTCGTGAGCGGCCCCTTGATCGCGATGCCGTATTCACGAATAGCCTGGTTGGTGTCCTCGGGAAGCCAAGTTCCTTCGCCGTAAATCGCGTTGGCCTTCTCCCCCGCGAAGATCTCATACCAAGCGATCTTGCGTTCGCCTTCGTAAGCCTTGTTCACGGCGGCATCAAACACGCGTACCGAAGCTGCCCAAATATCCGGACCGATTCCGTCCCCCTCGATGAAGGGAATAATGGGGTTCTGCGGAACGCGGAGTTCTCCGTCGGTTCCACGAGTAATCTTCTCGCCTTCGCTGGGGGTCTTGAGTTTGTCGTATGTCATCATCATGGCGCCGATTTGTAAGGGATTCGCGCCCGTCCCGCCAACGGCGACACTCCTCTGCTCTATCTGGGCTGGGATGGGCGAACCCGCGAGTTCTTCCCGCGGGTCAAGTGTCCAGGGCTTTAGTCCTCAAACGCGACCCAGAGCCCTGGGACCGCACGACTTGCCTTCATTCGGGCCTCGGGGCCCGTACGCGGATGGAGAGTTCCTCGAGTTGATCCGGGTCCACCGCCGAAGGCGCTTCCATCAACAGATCCTGACCGCGTTGGGTCTTCGGAAAGGCCACCACATCGCGCAGGCTGTCCGCCCGAGCGAGTACCATGACCATCCTGTCGAAACCAAAGGCAAAGCCACCATGGGGCGGCGCACCGACTTCGAGGGCCTCGAGCATGAATCCGAAGCTCCGCTCGGTTTCTTCAGCCGAGTAGCCCATCAGTTCAAGAATCCGCCGCTGAATATCGGCACGGTGATTGCGCAGGCTGCCCGAGCCGAGTTCAACGCCGTTCATGATCACGTCATAGTGGGTGCCCCGAACCTTCTCCGGCTCGGTCTCTAGCAGGGGAATATCCTCTTCCAAGGGGGCCACGAACGGTTGGTGGACATAGCCCAGCTGTCCTTTTTCGTCTTTTTCGAAGAGAGGAAAGTCCACGACAAAGAGCGCGTCCCACTCGCGTCCATCGGTCCGACCGAGTTTCTCGCCAAGGTCGATACGCAGACGCGAAAGAATTGCATTGGCGCGCTCGAATTCGTCTGCTTGAAAAAGCAGTAAAGAGCCCGGGCGAGCCGCGCTTCGTTCGGTAATTGCTGCGCGCTCTTCATCGGAGAGGAACTTCGCGATCGGCGAACGCCATTCGCCTTCTGCATCGACGCGTACCCAGCCTAGGCCCTTGGCCCCGAGTTCTTTACGGACGAATTTCTCCAAGCGATCGATTTCGCTGCGCGAAATTTCCTCGGCATCATGGACAGGAAGGCACTTCACGATGCCTCCCTGTTCGACGACGCCGCGAAAGGCCTTGAACTCGCTGCCCGCAAAAATTTCGGTCATATCGACCAGTTCGAGCAAAATACGAGTATCCGGTCGATCACAGCCGTAGCGCGCCATTGCATCGGCGTAGCTCATCTGGGGAAACGGGCGCTGCAACTCGACGCCAGCGGCTTGGCGAGAACTCTCCACGGTCACCGCTTCAAGAAGCTCAAGGACGTCATCGACGCCGACGAAGGACATCTCAAGATCGACCTGGGTAAACTCGAGTTGTCGGTCAGCCCTCTGATCCTCGTCACGAAAACATCGCGCGATCTGAAAATAACGCTCGAAGCCCGCCACCATCAACAACTGCTTCATGATCTGGGGTGATTGAGGCAGCGCGTAAAACGCTCCGGCCTGGAGTCGGCTCGGGACAAGAAAGTCCCGCGCACCCTCGGGCGTTGCGCGAGCCAGCATCGGAGTTTCGATCTCAAGGAACCCCTGATCGATGAGTGCAGTGCGCATCGCTCGCGACAACTCGTGACGAATCGTCAACGCACGCTGAAGGGGCGGGCGGCGCAGATCGTGGATGCGATGGCGTAACCGAACCGCTTCGTCGGCCCCGGCGTCCTCCTCGATGGCAAAGGGAGGCGGGGTCGCCGTGTTCAGAATGCGAATTTCGTGGACATTGATCTCAACTTCGCCAGTCTTCATTCGCGAGTTGACAGTGTCTTCCGACCGCGCCTCGACCATTCCACGCACCATGATGACCCACTCCGACCGGAGTTCTCCCGCCCGCTCATGGGCTTGGGTGGAGGTCTCGGGCCTGAAGACCACTTGTACGATCCCATTGCGATCCCGCAGATCGACAAAAATTACGCCACCGTGATCCCGGCGACGATGAACCCAACCCGCGACAACGACCTCCTGATCCACCATGGAACTGTCGATCGCACCACAGGCGTGGCTGCGACGTTCGGATCCCATCCCGTCGAGTTCTGTAGCCACGGTTGTCATCGTCTCATGTCCTGCCACCCCAGCGCCCTGTCTCGAGGCGCGCGCCCAACCCCGGTTCGGCTGTCCGCACGTTACGCGCGGATCGCCCGACTCATTTGAGTCCGAGTGAAATTTCGAAGTCGGCGTTCATTTTTGGGAAAATCCGAGTAAAATCATAGGGTTGGGTAGCAATGCCCCGATCCGATGTCAATCCTTCCCCGGCAGGCGACCCGCTCCTGACAAAGAATGCAAGCGGGAAAGCCGGCCCGTGTCCCCGACCGAGATCCCAGGCCTAGGCCCCTGGACTGGGGGAACACACTCGGTTTCTGCCTTCCGATTTGGCGCGGTACATGGCTTTGTCTGCGAGGTCGAGGATCTGGTTCCGAACTTCGCCGTGATCGGGGCAGGTTGCGACCCCGATACTGACCGTTAGCGAGAGGCGGATCTCTCTCTCGATCTCAAACACGTACGTATCAACCCTCTCACGAATTCTCTCCGCCACCCGAAGCGCCGTCTCGTGATCGGTATCCACCAGCAAAATCGCAAATTCGTCCCCGCCGTAGCGCGCCAGGGTGTCAACCTGCCGCACACATTGCTCGAGCACCCGGCAGAGTCGCCGTAGGGTGTTCGACCCTACCAAGTGCCCGTGCTCGTCATTCACATCCTTAAAGTGGTCGATATCGAGAAAGAGTACTGAGAGAGGCGTGCCATAGCGCTCCGAGCGCTGAATCTCTTTCTCACAAGTTGTAAGCAGATAGCCCGCGTTGAAGGCCTGGGTAAGGTCGTCCACAAAAGCTCGCTCCTTGGCGAGCGCGTAGGTCTCAGAGTTTTCCAGCGCCGCAATACCATGGCGGGTCACGATATCTCCCCGCTCGATATCCTCGGCCACGAAAGGTCGACCTTCGTCGAAGATCGCCACCAAGCCTGACTCGTTGCCCTCCCCGCCCATGGAAACCACCAGTAGTGTTTTTACTTCAACGTCGGCAGCGCGAAGTGCGTCGTGCAGAACGCCTCGGTTGAGAACCGTCAATCCTTCGAAAGCGTTGAAGTCGATGGATTTGTCCCCAAGCAACGTGCGACATACCAGCGAACTCTCTTCACTGCCAAACCCCCTCAAAGCCACCGCATCGCTCTGAGGAACGTTCTCGCGCTTAAAGAGGGCAAAACCCCGCCTCCGAGCAGTCGCTTTCAGCAGAAGCTCAAGGGTCATGGGATAGAGTTGGCCCGGCTCCAGGCAGTACGCGAGCGGACGACAATCCTCCATGATACGAATGGTTTCATGGAGGAAAAGACTACGAATGGCGGTCCGCCGCTGACCGATCAAGCTTGAAAGTGATCGGCGGAGTAGCGCCTCGCCAAATGGCACCACCAGGCAGTCGTCCGCGCCTGCCGCAAAAATCTCATCGACCTCATCCGGGCCCGCTTCGTCAAGAACAACCAACAGGCGGAT
>LWDU01032271.1_pt1 | contig 21224 bp, 22 predicted proteins | sample 727161 | NCBI WGS metagenome assembly LWDU01 (sample SAMN04566230, study PRJNA314399) | hydrothermal vent metagenome | isolation source: deep sea hydrothermal plume seawater | place: Mexico: Gulf of California, Guaymas Basin | collected 2004-07-11
GGGCGCTATCTAAAACACGAGCGTGGAATCCCTCAAACCAGATGGCCATGCCGGGCGTGTAAGGGCCGTGGTTGCCGTAAATGTGACCAAACCGGTTTGCAATATTTAACCTCGGTTCAAGGCTATATCGGCGACCCTATCTTGGAATTATACGGAAGTTCGGAACACGCTTTCCACGGTATGGGCCGAGAGGATATCGATGTTCGATGTTTGGGTCGAGGCCGGCCGTTCGTCATAGAGATGAAGAAGCCGGTAAAGCGAAATGTCGATGTTGAAAAAATTATGAAGATAATCAACGATGCTGCAGAAGGAAGTCTCGAGGTCACCTCGATGCGCCACTCCACTCGAAGTGAAGTAGTGCGGGTCAAGGATACTCCGGCTGAAAAATCTTACCGAATCGAATACTTGATCGAGCCTATTACCCAAGATAATTTGGATGAGTTAACCCAAGTTATGGAGATTCCTAAGGAGACCCGCCACCGCGGCCGGCGCCAGCGTAAAATTCATCCAAATGAGCGTAAAATACAAGAGCCTGAAGAGGTTGATTATTCCAATTTGAAAAAGACGGAATTGGTTGAGCTTTGTGCGCAAAAAGGACTGGCAAAGAGTGGAACAAAGGATGTGTTAATCGCAAGGTTAAGCGAGTTTAAAATTCCAACTTTGCCAATGCCCGACCCTGATTTCGTGGTTGAAATAATGACTAAATTACAGGGTTGTACCTTGGCTCAAAGAACACCTGAAAGGGTTGCTCATCGCCGAGCGGACAAGATTAGAAAGCGGACCGTTATTGAAACCAGTGAGGTCAGTATTCTAATTCATGATGATGGAACAATGACTGGAATTTTCAGTTTACGTTGTGAATCTGGAACCTATGTTAAAGAAACCGTTCACGGCGATAGCGGTAGAACTCAGCCTTCTATCGCATCACTTATCGGCGCAAAATGCACGGTCAAATGGCTCGATGTTGCCGATATTCACGCTGATTAATCGCGTCGCGGTGCTTATATGGGCCCGGCAGGTCGGCAGGTTGCTCCCAACTGGTCTTATGACACGATTGGAGCATTGAGGTGAATCACATGCAGCGATCCAAAGGACAACGTCAAGGCACCCGATCCATTCTACGCCGTCGTCGACACGAGCAAGGAAGACTGAATATTTCCCGTATTCTTCACGAATACGCAACAGGCGACAGAGTCGCTATCGTCCTCGATGGTGGACAACAGATGGGCATGCCTCATCGCCGTTTTCACGGCAGAACTGGATTCATCGAAGAGCGCCGTGGCAAAGCATGGGTCGTCGCTGTAAAGGACGGAAATATGCAGAAGACCGTCATCGCACGCCCAGAGCACCTACGCCCATTGGAGTGATTTTCAATGTCTGACGATGATGGTATTTTTACTGACTTCTCGAGTGTTCGGGATTTGTTATTGGACGCTCAAGAACGTCGTGGTTTCCTAACCTATGAGCAGAAAGCAGCACTACAGCACGCTGAATGGGCTGCGAGTGATAACCGCAACGGTTACAAGACCGAAGGCAAGGTCTTCACCGATATGTTCAACGCAATCATGGAAATCAAATTATTCCACAAGTATCCAGAACTCGCTGCAAAGTTGGCTGAGTTGATGCCATTACACAACGACGATGTTCGTGCGGTTATCGCTAGCCGTCGCATCTCGATCGAGACAGAAGATGTCGAGAGTGTTCTCAATATCGTCCGTCAACATATCGGCGTCGAATGAATAACCAACCCGACGTGGTGAGCTGATTTATGCAAAACCAAGGTCGTGGGAATAGAAATAATCGTGGCGATAAGCCAGACCCCTTGATGAAGGTTGAATGGTGTCGAGTCCTCGACCAGCCAAAGGTTGGCGATGCGATGGTCGTCGTTACCGAACCGGCCTTTCACATCATCAGACTGCGCCCCAAGTCAAGCGCAGATCTTCAGATGATCGGCGCTCGCCTATACATGGGCATCGAGCACTCGTTGCGAGAGGTCGTCCAAGATGTTCTCGGCTTTGCTCGAATCAGGGATTTATCGAATAATACTCTGAAAGATATGCCAATCATCATCCAAAAAATGATCGAGGACGCACCAGAGGTATTTATTCAACAATTCTTCAACCGTGCCGGAAATCTTTCAATGAAGATGCACGCTTTCGAATTATTGCCTGGAATTGGCAATAAAAAAGCCATGGATATGATCGCTAAGCGTGGCCGAATGGGCTGGGAAAACTTTGCTCAATTAAGCGAGGATTGCAATATCGACGCACCGGAATTATTGGCTCGAAGATTCGTCAGCGAAATCAATGACCGTGATCTTCAACCTCGTCTGCTAGACCTGCTATTACGACAGGATGAGTGAGATTCATGGGCCGCACAGCCCGTGATTTAATCGAGATACTGCGTTCTGTTCAAGCCAATAAAAAATCCTTAGGTCAGCATTTTCTTCACGATGAAGAAGTGCTCGGTCGCACGATTGAGTTATCCGAATTAAGCAGCGATGACAAAGTGCTCGAAGTCGGGCCAGGCCCGGGTGTTTTGAGCGCAAGAATTCTTGAGACCGGGGCAGATTTGGTTGCGATTGAATTGGATCCAATTGTGTGTGAACACCTCAGGGTGACCTTGCCACATCTCGAATTGATCCAAGCGGATGCTCTTGAGATAGAATGGCCAATAGTCAACAAAATTGTCGCCAATATCCCTTACCAAATATCCTCGCCTCTAATCGAAAAAATCACCCGAATTCCCGCCATCAAAACCGTGGTGATTTTGGTTCAAGAGGAGTTCGCACAGAGGCTTGTCGTCGAGACGATTGCCGACCGAGGATCGCTCGGATTATGCTCGGCTTTAGATTGGGAAACCGAGATGGATAGGAGGGTTGGACCCCACTGTTTTATTCCGGCTCCAAAGGTAAATTCACGCATGGTCGTGATGAGAAGAGTCGACGCTCCGGAGGGTGCGAAACTTGCCAAGATGTTGATTCGGCAAGGCTTTGGCCAAAGGCGGAAAAAACTGCGAAATACCTTAGCCAGGGCGCCAAAGCGGATCAATCGTATCAAAGGATGGCATTCAGCGGGCTATCGCGCAGCCTTTGAGTCACTCGATTCTCCGCTTCTGGGGATGAGGCCAGAGGAATTGGAATTAGCCGATTGGCTCGATTTGGTAAAACAACTCACTAAGGCAATTGAAGCGATGGGTTGACATTCAACCGCCGGCTCGGCTGGTCTCGTCGGAGGCGGCCATATGGCAAAAAAGGACACCTATCTTGCACTTTTACGTCGAGGAATCGATGAGACTACGGCAATGCAATTGGCTGATGCCGGCATTAAAATTGGCGACCTAAAAAAGGTCGACAAATCCCAATTAATCGAAAATTACGGACTCAAAGACGGAATCGCTGAAGGTGTTTTAGACATCATCAATGCCGGTCCTCAATCACATGGAAAAGAGCGTTTCTTATCCAAGGTTTTAGCACCAGAGCGCAAGAAGGAATCCAAGATTGAAGAATTGAAATTCAAGCGCAAGCAAAAGGACGTTCTGGCGGAATTAGCCGAACAAAAAGAACGATTAAAAATCGCAAAGGTCGAGGCGTTCAGAGCCCAGAAACTTGTGATGAACCGCCTCGGAAAAACCGTCGAGTTGATAGTAAAACTAGAAAATAATCTCTACGACGAATCAAAAGACGACCACAAGGTCAAGATTCGAGACCAATTGGAAACCAGAGGATTGGAAGCAGCTCGTGACCACGAGATGCTCGAATTGGAAGGAACCCCTCAAGACATCGTCGATTTCCGACGCCGAATCGTCCCAGGGCTGATTTTGCACGCGTGCCCTAATTGTAATGAAGAGATGGACCCTCGGTCCTCGAGAAATCCCGATGACCGCGGAAACTGGAGTTTTATCTGTTGGGATTGTGAAACCGCATTCTCCCCAGGGTTATCTTTGACCGTCGATGCCATCATCGAAAACGGTGGGAGAATCGCTATCGATGAAGATTCGAGACCACGTGATCCGGTCCCACCAAAACCTGCGGTCTCCAATTTCAGTGATATCAATGAATTGATCAAGGGCGAGTTGGCCCAAACCGGCTCGGATGCAGACTCGATGACTATCGAAGCCGAAAAATCGGTTCTCACTAGTGGTTTGATGGGAATCAATGAATGGATCGACCAAAAGTTGGAAGCAAAGAGCTACATCCAAGCTCAAGAAGACCGAGAGGACTTCATCTTGCGAACCGGTGCTGGTGCAACCAAGTTCAACAAGTGGATGAAAAAGGCTGGACTTTACTTCAACAAGCAGACCGGTCGCTGGTCGCGTTGGGAAGATAGGTGAAGCCAAATGATTCGGTTCCTGCGCGGTGCCAAATTGCTCGGACAAACCAAAATCATCACAGGCAATACTTTGGTTGAGCATGCTTTTGATGCAAATGTCGACATTCCGACAAATTGCACCAGCGGAAATTGTGGTGCTTGCATGGTAACTTTACTATTAGGCGAAGTTAGCCTACCCTCACCTCTTACCCCTGGCCTCGATGAGGAAATTGTAGCTGACGGGGCTAGACTCGGATGTATTGGAATTCCTAGTGGCAATGTCGATATCGACCTACTGCCACCGCTTTGATGAGGGGTTTTTATGGAGATTCCGTGGTGGGTTTGGGCGCTAAATATCATTGGTGGTATTAGTGCAGTATGGTTTTTATCTTGGAGAATTCGCTCAAAAATCGCCGAGGTTGAACAGCGTCACGTCATGAGTGGTATCGCCCATCGAAAACGATTGGATGAAGCCGAATAGATGCCAAAACGCATATGTCTGACAGATTGAGGCCCGTATCATGGCCGAGTTGCGCTTGCAGACTACCGGGGCGGGAGTTATCCCGAACTCAGAGTTCACTTTAGGTGATCTCGAGGAGGTCATCGAGGGCAAAGGAAATGCTTGGTTAGACATCTTGAAACCTGATGAGGAGATTAAAGAATGGCTCGAATCTCTTGGGGTTGACGAATTGGCGGTCGAGGATATTTTCGGCCACGCATCCGATACCGTTCAGCGCTTTGACCAGCATCGATTCATCGTGGTTCGAGCGAGAGATGCTGACAACCGGCTCGATACCGAACCGGTTGCGATAATTCTGCATGGTGATTTGATGATTACCGTTAGAGGGACCAGAATCCCGGCTCTCGATGTATTCAGTAGAAGGCTAAAGACCGCAGATGATGATGAAATTGCCATAGGAATCGATTTTCTGCTCTATGAATTACTCGATTCCATCGCCGATGATTGGACGCCAATCCTTTCGGAATACTCGAATAAACTCGATGGTTTAGAATACCAAGTTTTCGACCCTTCGAATTCCTACGACGGTTTACTTGAAGGCCTTCACGATCTCAAAAGATTATTGCGAGAAGCGAGCAAATCGATTGAATCCCTTCAATCGGCATGTTTCCGCTTACTCAAACCGGGAGAGCGGTTGATCGCAGAAAGCGCTCTGCCGTTTTACACCGATTTGCAACAATTAGCAAATACACTAGTCAAGCGATGTTCAGCATATTCGGCTGGTGCAACCAGCACCAGAGACACCTACCTGTCACATATTAGCATGGATTTAGCTCTGTCTAACGCTAGACTAACCGAAGTTATGACTACACTAACAATTATCGGTGCAATCATGCTTCCTCTTACTTTGATCGCAGGAATTTTTGGCATGAATACCGAACTGCCAGCTCAATTGAACGAACTTGGTGGGTTTTGGTCGATAATGGCGGGTATGATTATTTTTAGTGTGTTAATGTTGGCTTGGTTCAATAAGAAAGGCTGGTTATCAAACTAGTACTAACAACACTAGCGAATTGGTACTGACAACATCAAGTCGGTTTAACGACAAAACGATGTATGTTGTCAGTACTAGTTTGCATATGCCCGGGGCAGCGATGGCGGTTGGCGATTATGTCAGCCTGGCTAGGATGGCTCTGATCAACGAGCCATTATTGACTAATTCTGCCATTACCGGTGAATTGAGCAAACTTACTTTAGCTAGAAGTGGCCATTCATATTTTACTTTGACAGATTCTAAAGGTTCGATAGACTGCGTACTATTTAGTGGTAATCGTGCCTTTGAACAACAGGAGATTAAAGTCGGTCAAATCATCATTGCTTTGGGCGGGATTGACGTTTATGTGAAAACCGGCCGAATGCAATTCAAAGCCAGTCGAGTTCAGCCGGTTGAATCGATTGGACAATTGGAAAAGGCTCGCAAGGCTTTAGTCGAAAAATGGCGCCAAGATGGCACGATGGACCGACCTAGAAAACCGATTCCTCAGATTCCAAAACGGCTGGTAATCATTACTGGAGCTGGTAGCGCTGCCCTCAGCGACATGCAAAGATTGATTCAAAATCGTTGGCCAAATTTTGCTTATACCCTAATACCAGTTCTGGTTCAAGGCCAACAAGCAGCTGGCCAAATTATTGGTGCAATCACCCAAGCACAATCGATTTCAGATTTGATAGTCGTTGGACGCGGGGGCGGTTCGCCCGAAGACTTATGGTCGTTCAACCTCGAATCTGTATGTCGGGCTATCATCGATTCAACGGTGCCGGTCGTCTCTGCTGTGGGGCATGAATCAGATCTGATGGTAAGTGATTTAATCGCAGATTTACGGGCTTCTACTCCATCGAATGCGATCGAAAGAGTGGTGCCGATAAAGCAAGAATTAGTGGCGGAAATTTCGATGGTCGGAGATAGGATCGATTTCGCTCTCGACCGATTTTTGCAAGGCCAGCATCAACGAATTCAAAATCTGAGTTTGCAATTGGCTGCAGGGCCGATGCGAGGTTTGGGAAGGGAAAAATTAAGGCTTAATCAGGTTAAAACAAATATGGATAAAGCGGTCGATTTATTCTTCGGAAAACAAAAAAACCGACTGGCCGGGTTCTCATCTCTATTGATTTCAACCAATCCAAAACGGGTGTTGGAGCGTGGTTATTCTATGGCTCTCGACATTGGAGGTAAGCCGGTGTCGAGCATCGCCGGGTTGAAACAGGGGGACCCCTTGACGGTAGTACTCAAGGATGGTCAAATTGAGACTGAGGTGAAATAATGACATATGCGGAATCTATGAAAAGACTTGAAGAAATTGTCACCAGCCTAGAGGCTGGTGGAGCAGACCTCGATGCGACATTGAAATTATTTGAAGAGGGAGCTGCTCTACTAAAATCTTGCAAACAATCGCTTGAGGATGCAGAAGGAAAAGTAGAACAATTACGCCTTGAGGAGTGAATATAATTGGGTCGAAAACATGCAGCCTTGCAACGGAGAGTTGCTCGCTTAGCTGCTGATTGGCGTGATGATCACGACGAATTACCTTGGTCAAAAAGAGATATTGTCAAAGGCGTTCAAGTTCAGGAAGACGGCGAAGTGACGATCGCTCTCACTCCATCAAGGCCGCATTGCCCGTGTTGTTTATTGGATCTAAATCGATTTAGAAAAAAATTATTAGAACTCAAAGGGGTGACTTTTGCTACAATCGAAGTCGTTGGTGTTCCCGCTGCAGACCGTTGGAGTAAAGCCATCAATCAATCTGACTTCGCCCGATAAGAGCGAAGCAAGAGTTAGATGAAGCGATTTAGCCGATTTTGTAAGCGATCGATTCCGCCACCAGCCCATTGCTTTTTGATCTCTCCATTTACATAAATCGCATTGAAAGGGAGAACATCGATTTGTGCTACCCACGGTTGGTCAATCTTGAATCGACCTAGCCCCGGGGTATCGAGAAGAATTTTTCCGATTCGCACCCCTGAAGGAATTTGAAATGTTTCCAATTGGTCGGTCCAAATTTCACATGCTTGACAACCGTTTTTTCCGATCATCAGAACCGCTATTGGAGATTGTAGGAATTCCTTCCAGTCTTTTGGACCGAGAAGTTCCATTCAAAAAACCATCCTGACTTCAAGCGACGTACGAATCGCCTTTGGACCAATTAGCGCCACATAGGCCGCCTGCTTGAGTCGCTTGGCAAGTTCGCAGGATTTCTGCAGGAGAGCGTCCTGCGTCCATTCCGTTGATGGAGTACATCTCGACATTTCCGTCAGGATTAACTAGAACAGTTCCACGGAAACCTACCCCCATAGCCTTGTTCATCATGTTGAAGTCCTTTGTGACTCTATGAGTGGTGTCGCCAATAACCGGGTGGGTTATGCCACCAGGGAAGATCGCCTTGTCAGCGAACCATGCATTGTGGGAGAAGTAAGAATCGGTCGAACAGCCGATGACTGTGATGCCATCATCTTCGAATTCTTCCTTTAGAGCTTCAAATCCGACGATTTCGGTAGGGCAGATAAAGGTGAAATCGAGTGGATACCAGTAAATCAAGTACCACCCACCAGCTAAATCTGTGCTGCTCAAAGTTTTTTTCTCGCCGTTATCGTAAACGGTTGCACTCCATTCTGGTGCTTGCTTTCCAATCATGTTACCCATGGTTATTCCTCAAACCGACCCACGGGCAAGGAGGTTATCAAGGTGTGCTATTTTTATTCAAACGCATCCAAATGGATGAGTTGCTCAACATCGATTCGCTTGTAACCGCGCTCTTTTGCATCTTCGCCAGCCTTGACTAGCATTCTCCTCATCCATCCGAGCATCATCAAATCCTTCATCTTGTCAAGCGCATCGATAAATGAAGCCGGATTCCCACCCAATTGGGCATGTTCTCTGATATTGTGGCCGGTCTCATCGACCACCTCATAGTACCATAATAGCAGTTCCTCAACCGCAGAATCGGTGATCGGCATTTGCGCAAAAGTCTTGCAAAGTCGGCGCAAGGCCAAAGGGGTGAGGGCAGAGCCTGAGACTTGGCCTTCGAGAACGTCTTCTTCCTCTTCGGATTCCTCGACCGATATTGATTCATCAACTACGATCACGCCTTTTTCGGCCACTTCTAGATGACGCGGTTTTATGGTTGCAACCCGATCTTTTGCCGCGGCTTGTTCAGCATTATTGAGAATTTTTTTCATGAACTTCTCGAGGTGTTCAATCCCGGCTTGAACCGCTTCGGAACCGACGCTTTCCAAGTCGCTTAATTGAGCTATCATCAATTCTCTGGTCCGATTATAATTCAGCCGAGTTCGGTTGGTATCATCCAAGGTTTTTTTGTCAGGAGTTGCGTTCAAAGTCGCACTTTCCATATCTGGAACCATACGCCCAACCTCGTCGACCATCAATTCGACCAATCTTGATTTCACTGCGCCGGCGAGGCGCATTTCTGTAAAAGAGCCGGCAACTGCGCCGATGTGAGAAGGCGAATACGGTTTGGCCATTATCATTCCACCAAACCGTCCTCGCGGCCGAGGGCTTGAGAGACTTCCCATGCGTGAAAGCACTCGTGTCCGCCGAGAAAACCACCGGCTTCTCGGCTCGGGCCGATGAATTCTGCTGCGCAAAATTGGCAGAAAACTTGGACGATTGGTTCGTTATAATAGGTGCCGTTTGCGGTGATTCGCTCGATGATTCTCTTGCCGACATCGGCTTCGGTCCACCCGCTGGTTTTATCGGTAAAATCTTCGTCAACAATTAATTCTTCAGTCATTTTTAATCACCATTCTGTTATCCAAGGAATCACACCGTCAGCAGTAATCGGTTCCATGCCATCTTCGGTTTGGACCCAGGTATCTTCACTGCCAATCGTGCCATTTTTGTGAACTACTTTTGGCTCGATTGCCATAGTGCCGCCCACCTCGAGTGGGCGGTCAAATCCCGCAGCAACTACTGGGGATTCATCCAATTGAAGTCCAACCGAATGGCCCAGAAATCTGCTCTGGTCAGCGGCCATTCCCATCAAATTCTCGCCATGACCTAATTCGACGGCTAATGCATGACCTTGAAGCCAAGCCTCGCTACAATCCAGACCCTGGTCGAGCACATCGACCACGGTGTCTTTGACAGCTAACATGTCTTCTAAGCGGGCCTCCCAAATCGGATCTAGGCTACCAGCAACGAACATCCGAGTCGCATCGACAACGTAGCCGCGATGAACATGAACCAGATCGACAAGAACTGGCTCATTGACTTTGATCTTGCTAAATCCGCTGCCCATCGAAGCCATTGGATGCGGCCCGGTTCCACCGACTGCCGAATCAAAAAACGACGGAATCCCGCCGGCTCTTCCGGCGACGATTACCCCGCGGTCACATTGGAGGGGGAAGCGGCGCATCTGGACATTACCGCCAAATCCAGCCGCTCGACTAATCGCTTCGGCTGCGGCGACCAATTCAATTTCGGCAACGCCTTCGCCACCGACCGCTTCAACCGCTTCGAACATTTGGAGTTGAACCTCGGCACCATCGGCCATCATCTGTAATTCCCATGCAGATTTGGTCTCGCGCTGAGCGTGAACGATGCTTGTCACATCGGAATCGGTCGATAAAGCCGAAGCAAAGCGGGATACAAAACCGTGAGGTAAATCACCAAATTGAAGAGCAGGCGCACAACCAATATCTGCTGAAAAGGAATTCATTCGCCCGAATGCTTCTACTCGATGAGGCGAATCCGTGCCACCGGATTCGTGAATCGCACGAGCCAAAGATCTACGCACAAATAGGCGAGATTCGCCATCTGCTGGAATAAACATCGAAGCGTTCTGCCGCCCGCCACTATAGTAGTACAAATCGACGGGAGTTTGTATCAAAGCCCCAGGCAGCCCGGCCTCAACCAATCGCCGCGCCAACTCAGCCTGTCTGGATTCAAGCTCAGCCACAGGAACCCTCCAATCTTCCCCTTCGGGGCCGACAAGGGTGGCCAACGAGTCCTCCATGAGTATTATCGGAGAGGCAATAGTTCAAAACCACTCCCATTGTAAAATTTCTTGTCGTGACCAACATAATGTACTAGTGTGTAAAACGCAAACCATGCACACAGCAACAAAAATCACCTTAATAATCGGCGCCCTAATCACAGTAATTGGGATAGTTATGTTCATCGGCGGCGCTGAAGTTGCAGAAGTGGATTATGAAAACGAATCGGCATTCAGAGGAGATAACGGCACTTGGGATTATGTCGATGATGATTTTTACATTGTTTATGTGCGCGGAAGTGTTAGTTGTGAATCATTCAGTGCTACGATGACTAATTCTTCGGGAAATACTACTGATGGGGACTTTTTTGAAACTCCTTACCTGCTCAAATATGATTGTGAAGATATCGATATGACAAATATTAGCGCTGATAATTATTATGGAATTGGATATATTACTGCTAGTGCTAATGAAACCTATTCGATGGATGCAAGCCACGAGATGTTCATCATGGGCGGATTACAAGAACTCGGTGAAGCGATTGGTGGCATGATGGCTATTCTTGGCTCGTTCGGCGTTATTTGCTGTGGGGCTTTTTTCCTATTGCTCGGTGGAATTTTTGCACTAACTCTCAAAACTGCAGAACCAACATTAGTCATGGTTAATAATGCTGCAAATCCGATGATGCCCGGGATGGCAATGCCTGTAACCCAAATGGCACAACCCCAAATGCAACAACCGGTTCAATATCAACAACCGGCTCAAACCCAAATGGCTCAGCCACAATACCAACAACCGGGTCAGCCGGCTCAACCGGTTCAACCTGCCCAACAACCACCTCAACAATATCAACAACCACCGCAGGGCGGATTGTGAAAAATAGAACAAAGATGTGGGGAAATTGCCCAAATTTGGCACGTTATTTTTCATTGGAATAATAATTGTTGGACTTGCATTAACCACCCATTTTTCGATTGGAGTAGAACATAAACCTCTCAATGAAGAGAGAGCGTTTTTTGCTGGATCTTCAACAATATTTGTTGGAGAAGGAGAGAGAAATTACCGAATTTATTCATTCCAAGAATGTGAGGGAATCGATGGAGAAATTTTTGCAACCCCGACCCTTTTTCTTTCCAACCAATTCGTTTACGAATGTGATGAAAATAAAAATCTAAACAATGAATTCGAATATGTTGGATATATGGATATTGATTTTGATAAAACCGGTGAAGTATATTTTCATAGCGAGAGTGGATATCAATTTGTTCTGATAGATGTTACCGAATATGAGATGCGCACAAATATTTTACTAACTCTCAAAATTGTCATCGCAGTTGGTGTAATCATGATTTTGGCTGGAGGAAAAGCCGAATTATCAGGAATGAAAGCCGATTCGGATGATGGTCAGGAAAATCAAATTATGCCCAGTTCTCAAAACCAACCAGACAATCCAAATTATACTCAACAATTCGACCCGACAAATGTTCTCGACTAGTACTGACAACATTAAAATTGAAAAATAAGCGCTGTGCTGCGAGGCCACTAAACGGCCACGCTAGTGTTGTCAGTACCAGCCGTGAATTTCACCCCATAGGGGTGGATTCATCTGTTATGGATTGTTCCGACCTACATGGACCGACTCAGCATTAGTGGAATCCTCATCGCTTTTATGATGATATTTACCTCGATGGCAACGATGGCAACTCATGAGGTTGTAATATCTCTTAATGATGGGCCAAAAGCCATGTTTGCAACAAATAACTCCCAGAATGATGGCGGTTCGGGCGCGGATGCAGGTAATAATTCAAATAATTCAGTTACTCTTTCGAGTAATAATTCCACCGAGATTGGCTGGGTTGATGATACAACCGATGCTGAAGATTTGTACAAGGTCTGGATCCCCAGTGGTGAAATTCTAACCGTTGTGATGAATTTTCCTTCAACTGAAGATTTTGATCTCTATCTAACCGATTCCGCGAAAACATTCTCTTATGATTTGAGCGAATATAGTAATCCTGAGGTCGTCTCTACCAGTGGAACTAACATCTCAAATGGGACTACATATGTTTACATTTATGTAGTCGCGTGGAGCGGTTTTGGCCAGTATAGCCTCAATCTAACCTTTACTAACCCAGTCGCTCAGAACGATGCCGGGTCTGGTGGAGATGCCGGCGATATGCAATCTAATGCGCTTACGCTATCATCGTCTAGTGCTACCTATGGTGGCTGGTTCGATTGGGCTACCGATTCGGTTGACCTTTACAATATTACCATCCCCGCCGGTAATGAATTATGGGTCAACCTCAGCTATCCATCTGGGGGAAACTTTTCTCTGGTTATGATCGATGGAGGCTGGACGTTCTATGTTGACCAAGATAACAATATTACCACCGGAAGCGCCTCAATAACCACCAATGGTACCAACCAATCTAGTGGTGGGGTGATGGTTTATTTCGGCATGATCGCCAATTCTGGCGGCGGGAATTACACCATGGAAATCGATATCGTCAACCCCAATGCTTCTCAAACGCCGGCTGTTTCCACAACGATGACTTCTAGAGAGAGCGCAACAAATCACTTTACTGGGTTGACAACAGGTGTTAATTATTCAATTGATTACGAAGTGTATTCATATCCTATTGCCCAAAATGGAACCAATGCTACCTCTTCGTTTTATTGGCTAGCAAATAGTTCTAGTCTTTGGCATAATGTGACGATGGATTTCCCTGAAATCGAAGGAACATATATTCTATATTCATACTTGAGTTTGAATGGTTCAACACTAGCTTATGACTTTGATTATGTCGAACATGAAATGTTAGAAGGTTCGCTGATCAATGCTACTTCCACAAGTTTAAGTGCAAGCAATATCTCATCTGGATATTCATATTCTGTACAATGGAGTTGGGCAGATAATGTAACAAATACAACTGTTGATTCAGGTTGGTATAACTTTACTGCAAGTTCAACAACAAAAGCGATTTCAATTGTTATGAATGCTCCTTCGACCGTTAGTGAACATCTTTTGAGTGCAATATTATGGAATGGTAGTACAATTTCGGGTTATGAAGAACTCTCCTATACACCTGTTCGGCCGACCGTCGAGGTAACAGGTGTGACCAATAATGCCAATGCTTCTACCAATACGGTCTCGGCGATGATGAGCAACTTGACATCCGGCACAACCTATTCTTACGATTTTGAATTGAATCATATGTTGAATGGGACCTATGTGGCCTCTTCAAATATGGCAAACTTCACCGCAACAAACAGTTCTTTCACGCCAACGTCTTGGATATATAATACTCCGAGTAGTAGTGGATTTTATTGTGGAGTAGCCAATATTTATCTTGGCACCACTTTGGTTGATACCGATTCTTATTGTTTCGTTCTCACCCACGATAGTGATGGAGATGGTGTCTCAAATGAGAATGACCTATGTCCGGCAACTCCAGCTCAGGCAACCGTGGATTCAGATGGTTGTGCACTCTCCCAAAAAGATAGTGATGGCGATGGTTGGTTTGACGATGTTGATGCATTCGTTAACGATTCGACCCAATGGGCCGATAGTGATGGCGATGGCTATGGCGATAATGCCAATGGAAGTTCTCCTGATGCATTTCCACAAGATTCCACTCAATGGTCTGACATCGATGGCGACGGATATGGAGATAATCAATCAGGAGTAGATGCCGATTTATTCCCATTCGACTCAAGCCAATGGAAGGATACCGATGGTGATGGTTATGGAGATAACTCAAATGGCACTGCTGGAGATATGTATCCACTAGATTCTAGTCAATGGTATGACTCAGATGGTGATGGTTATGGCGATAATGGCTGGGGAAATAACCCAGATGCATTCCCTGGAGACTCAACCCAATGGTCCGACCAAGATGGCGATGGATACGGCGATAATGCTAGCGGTAATAATCCGGACATATTCCCTACCGATGACACCCAATGGGCTGACCAGGATGGCGATGGCTGGGGCGATAATCAACAAGGAGATGATCCCGATAGATTCCCAAGCGATTCTACACAATGGGCTGATAGCGATGGCGATGGATATGGCGATAACCAACAAGGGACAAACCCTGATGCATTCCCGAATGATGGAACTCAATGGGCCGACCGTGATGGCGATGGCTATGGTGACAATCTCGATGGCAACGAAGCGGATATATTCCCAGATGATCCAACTCAATGGGCTGATAGCGATGGTGATGGCTACGGAGATGAGGCGAATGGTAATTCGGCTGATCTGTGCCCTGGAACGCCATCTGGACAAGTGGTCGATGAGAATGGTTGTTCGGACTCACAACACGATTCAGACAGCGATCTTGTGATGGATGATGATGATCTTTGCCCAAATACCTCTTTGGGTCAAACAGTGAATTCACAGGGCTGTGCTCAGAATCAATTGGATGAAGATATGGATGGAGTTAACAATTCCTGGGATTCTTGCCCAAATACCACTCCAGGGACGATTGCAGATAATGCTGGTTGTTCACCTGAGCAACTCGATACCGATGGCGATGGAATCGATGATTTACGCGATATTTGTCCAACTACTACCGCCGGTGAATCGGTCGATGGTGTTGGATGTGCAGAATATGAGAAGGATGATGATGAGGATGGAGTGCATGATGGCATCGACCAATGTCCTGGAACCCAATCTGATGAAAGAGCGATGGTGATGGAGTAATGGATTCTGAAGACCAATGCTCTCTCACCGATCCTGGAACCTCGGTAAATGCTGAAGGTTGTGGAGGTTACCAGGTCGATTCGGATGAAGATGGTGTGAACGACGAGATTGACCAATGTCCTGGAACAATAGCGGGCACATTCGTCAGCACCGTAGGTTGCTCATTATCTCAAATCGACATAGACGGCGATGGAATCGATGATGCAGCTGACCTTTGCCCGGGGACAATTGATGGGGCAGAAGTCGACTTAAACGGCTGTTCGCCAGACCAAAGAGATAGCGATGAAGATGGAGTTACCGATATTGCTGATATTTGTCCTCACACAATTGCAGAATCCTTCGTCGATGCAAATGGTTGTGCTCTTGATCAAAAAGACAGCGATAATGATGGAATCCCAGATGCTAATGATGCATTCCCTAACGACCCTGATGAAACCAAGGATACCGATAATGATGGGGTCGCCGATGGAGAAGATTACTTCCCGAACGATGCAACGATGTCAAGGGCTGACCAAGCCGAGAGCCAATCTTGGATACTCTATGTCCTGCTATTCGTGGTTGGATCGATAGCAGTCGGATTGTTTTTCACTCGTTCCAGTTCTTCAAAAACCAGTAAGGATGATAGTGTAATTAGTGATGAATTATTCCAACAAGCGCTCCCAGCTGAATATCTCCAAGAGATGGCTGATATTTCCAGCCCAGAGCAAGACCAGTGGGTCGATGATGATGGAGTAAACTGGTATAGGCAACCGGATGGTAGTGTAATGTATTTCGACACAATTTCTAATGAGTGGAAAGCGAACTAAGGTTAGTCGACCAGTACTGCGAGGTCACTAAACTGCCAAACTAGTGTTGTCAGTACTAGTTTGTGTGAGCCGGTCTTCTGCTATGGCACAATATTCCTCACTAAGATCGATCCCCACATATTTTCTCCCGGTCATCTTGGCTGCGACCGCGGTCGTACCCGAACCCAAAAATGGATCCAAAACAATATCGCCGGCAAATGTATACATCTCAATACAACGTTTTGGTAATTCTACTGGGAAAGGAGCCGGATGGCTGACCCGTTTTGCTGATTCGGTTGGAAATTTCCAAATCGATTTGGTTTGTCCGATGAATGATTCTTTAGAAATCGTATCGATTCGCCCGTCTGCTCGCTCGGTTTTTGTGCGTGGTAATTTATAATCGCCCTTTGAGAAAATGAGCAAATATTCGTGAATATCACGCAGGCAAGGATTCGATGCTGATTGAAAAGAACCCCAGGCGCAGGAAGAACCTGCGCTGGCAGATTTGTCCCAAATTACCTCTCCTCGGGCCAAGAAACCGATTTCGTGCATCATCAAATTGATGTGACTTGATAGTGGAATGTATGGTTTTCTCCCGAGATTTGCCACATTGACCACCATACGTCCGCCTGGAGAAAGAACCCGATAACATTCAGCGAAAACATCGTGCAACATTTGCAAATATTCGCCCAACGACAAGTCTTCATCATAGGCTTTGGAGGCATTATACGGCGGCGAGGTAACTACCAATTGGATGCAATTGTCGGGGAATGGCATCTTTTTTGAATTTCCTTGGATAACTTGGTCGACCAACTCGGATGGGAATTCATTTTGGATTCCTACATCTCGACTACTAACCAAATCATCGTACATTTTGGCGCCATAGTAGACGCTAGCATCGTGACCTTCACGCTTGGAAACGCCAAAAGAAGAGGTTGTGGTTTTGGCTCGCTTTCTTGGACCCTCTAGAGGGGAATCGCGCGCCATGTTTTGCCAACCTTCTCTATGTGAATATGAACTTTCGCGTATTTGACTGCTGTTAGGCGCGGGTATTCGGCGATTGACTCATGTACCGGATGCAGGTGGGGGCAACTGATGACAAAGGTCCTCAGCCTCAACGAGGTTAACCTCGACGGGCGATGTGTACTTGTTCGTGTTGACATCAATTCTCCTCTTGCTCCTGAGACTAATGTGTTTCTTGATGATACTCGGATTAGAATGATTTTGCCGACCTTATCTCGGCTAAACAGGTCTAAGGTTGTGCTTTTAGTCCACCAGAGCCGACCTGGAAAAAACGATTTTACTAGCACGCTTGGACATAGTCGTGAGCTGGGTAGAATATTGGGTCGAAACGTCAAATGGGTCGACGATATTCATGGCCAAAAAGCCACTGATGCGATCAATCAAATGGAGAACGGTGACATAATTATGCTCAACAATGTTCGAATGGACGCTGAAGAGATTGGACTAAAAGGAGATTTCACAACATTAGGGAAATCTCAACTTGTGATGAAACTCTCAATTGTCGCCGATGCATTCGTCAACGATGCTTTTGCTTGCGCCCATCGCTCTTCGCCTTCGATTACTGGATTTACCCACCACATGCCGTGCATTGCCGGTGAGTTGATGGCGAATGAAATCAACAGATTGGACAAGGTGATGGAAAAACCAAAGCGTCCTGCTATCGCTGTTCTCGGCGGAATAAAAGTCGATGATTCGGTTGGAGTTGCTGCAAATATGTTGGAGAAAAGCATCTGTGACCATGTGTGGACAACCGGCGGGGTTGCAAATTTATTCTTACATCTCTCTGGAGTAAAGATCGGTGATATCAATGTGGATTTCCTCAAGAATGAGTTGGGTGATTCCTGGGATGAAACCTGCAGAATCGCTAGTTCATTATTGGTCGATTATCCTGAATGTATAATTATGCCAAATGACATTGCAGCAAATATCGCTGGCAACCGAGTCGACCTTACCGTTTCTCAATTGCCGATCGAAGCACCAATTTTCGATTTGGGAATCACTTCGATTCGAGCATTATCCAAAGCCATCAAGAGTGCGGGGACAATTATTCTAAATGGTCCAGCTGGAGTTTTTGAAATGCCAGATTTCGCGCTTGGAACAATTGAGATGCTAAACGCATGCGCTGAAACCGAAGGCTATGTGGTAATCGGTGGTGGACATACAGCGACATTGGTCATGCAGCGTGGCTTGGCCGATAAGATGGGCCATGTTTCGACCGGTGGCGGGGCTTGTTTGGAGTTCTTGTCGGGGAGAGTCTTGCCGGCGATTGCAAGTCTAGAAGCGAGTGCTGAGCAATTCGAATTTAGTATTTCCAAACCGGTGGACCATCAATGAGGGCTCTGCCTCTTATTTTTAGTACTCTAATTATCTTTAGTTCGATGTTATCGGGTTGCCTCGATGATGGTTCGGTTGGTGAAGAAAGAAAACTCGAATTTATCGAAATCGAGATTTCAATTACACATAGCAACGGGGAGGCATGGCAATTATTGATGCCGATTCCACTGACCGACGAGCAAGGAGGGGTTTCTCCTGTAGTCGGTTATATGATGGCAAATCATGATGAAATCAGTCTTTACCAGAACGAGAGTGGTGGTAATGTGATTATGGTGAGCGGGGTTGGTGATATGGTTATTTCAATCGATGAAAAGCATTATCGTACTGGGTCTAACGCGGATTATAATCCTGATATTTTACCAATGGAAAAACTTCAAGATCTTCAAGGATCGAGAATGGGTGGAGTCTTTAATCTGACTGGAAATTCAAATGTGGAATTAACAATCAGTTATGATTGGTCGGCAACATGGGACAGTTATTGTACTCCACATAAATTTCAGTTGAATGAAACAACAATCGGTGTTGGTGAGCATGTTATTGGGTTGAGGCATGATTGGGTCGCTTGTTCATAAAGTTCTGTTTTGGCTTGGTTGCCATAAAGTTGCCATTAATTGAATAATAGCGATATATGGCATCTTTTTAGCAACTTTTTCTTCGATATGGCATTTTTCCAATGTGTTCGCGCCGGGAACATTTTCATTAAGCAGTACTTTTTGGGCAAATTAATGTCTGGAAAAGTGAGTAGTTTCATATTCTGTTTGATGTTTGTCTTTTCTTCACTTTTTGTGGGATATGATGAATCCAATAATCAATTGAATCTGATGAACAATTCTTTTGAAGGCCACTCTGGAAACGGATCATCAAACCAATCTAATTCAACTCCATTTGTTACAATTGTTTCGCCGGGTAATATTGTGCATGGAATGACTATTACGTTCAATTATTCAGTCACAAATTACTCTGGAAATTATGTCAATTGGAATTCAACTATTCAAGGTCAAGCCAATTCGACAACATATCAATGGAGTTCAAATTTGAATAGCCAAACTAATGGTACTAATGGTAGTAATATTAATTCAACGAGTAGAACATATTCAATAGATGGAAATTACACGGTTTGCGCTTGGCTATACTCTTATCCAAACTCATCTGATTGTGTATCGTTTCAATTGATCATCCCGCCTGCTAATCTATCGATTATATCTCCTTCAAATAATTCGGTAATATCTAATGTGTCAAGCGGTTATTCGGATTATTTACAAATAAATTACATCGCTTCAAATTCAAATGGGTATGTCTATTGGACCTCGACTGAAACAAATTCACAAACAAATAATTCTTCAATTACTTGGAGTTCTCATTCATCATATTCATCGACAACCTATCGCGTTGGTTACAATAATAGGACAATTTGTGCATCGGTATATGGCGTGAGTTCTTCGGCCACAGATTGTATCAACATTGAGATTCAACCAAGGGTTGCCGTCATCAATAATTTATCCGCCTCATTGTCTAATAATGGCCTTGTTTACATCGAATACCAAATAGAGAACTATTCTTCTGGCACTCTCACAATTGGTAATTTAACAATAGATCAATTTTATTATGGAAATTCGAGTTCATCCAATAATTCAAACTCGTCCACTAATTCAAGTTCGTCCAGTTATTCAATTTCATTGAATAGTGGGTACTTAAATTATGGAAATAACTCAATTTGTGTTAATTTAAATTCAGAAGATAATAAAGTGGTCTCAGAATGTAGAATCATATTCATTCCACCTCCTACTTATCGAATGAATATTATTTCTCCCGCATCAAATTTTCAATATACGGGTAATAGTATCTCGATTGGTTATATCACAGAAAATTATTCCGGTTATGTCTCCTGGACGGTTAATTCGACAAATGGCACCTCTACCAGTTACTCATATGGTAGTCCTTATACTAGAACTAACAGTTTACAGATTAATCAATTTGGATCTGTTGATATCTGTGCAACATTTTCTGTAGGGTCTTCTAATTATACTGATTGTGTCACGATTAATCATGTTGCAAGAACCCTGGTTGGGCAAATCAACACCCCTTCAAATAATTCACAAGTTAGTGGCGGATATCTTTACTTAAACATCTTAGCAAATAATTATTCTAGTGGGATAATTTCAATTAATGGAGTAGTACAAAATTACTTAGGAGCATCATTTTATCAAAATAGTTCAGGTAATCAGTCGGGCAATATTAATGGTTCAGGTAATCAGTCGAGCAATAATAATTCAAATTATCACATGAATCTACCTTATGGTTCATCTACGATTTGTTTAAACTTGATTGGTGAAAACAATCAGCAATTAATTGATTGCATTAATTTGACCCGAGTAGCCCCTACCCATATTGCTGAAATTACATCACCTTCAAACAATTCAAACCATATTGGGAATAATTTGAATTTTGATTTCACTGTCACGAATTCTTTGAATTATTACTTCCTTCTTGATGGAAGCCAAACAAACTATCATCAAAATTACAATAATTCTACCGGTTACAAAATGACAATCTTATTTGGTCAACATGAGTTATGCTTAATTTCGAAAGATTTA
>LWDU01040148.1_pt2 | contig 21208 bp, 20 predicted proteins | sample 727161 | NCBI WGS metagenome assembly LWDU01 (sample SAMN04566230, study PRJNA314399) | hydrothermal vent metagenome | isolation source: deep sea hydrothermal plume seawater | place: Mexico: Gulf of California, Guaymas Basin | collected 2004-07-11
TCATTGCAGGACCAGAAGGCGAAGGAACTCCGGGCGTTGATGTGGAGATTCGAAGTTTCAGCGAGGCTGATGGAATGCTTACACTGGGAACGCAAGCAGAGGAGTCGCTGGATGCCGGTGATTCCTTCACCATTCAGTTCTTCGTTCCGCGTGATGAACCGTTCGGCATTGAGATTATCGATGTTCGTATCAAACGCGCCGACTTCCCGGACACGGTAACCCCCAGCATCTACACCAGGATGCGTGCAGAGCGGAACAGGATCGCCACTAAGTTCCGTGCTGAGGGTGACGAGCAAGACCTGCAGATTCGCGCTGGCGCCGACAAGGAACGGGACATTATCCTAGCCGAGGCAGACAAGACCGCCAATCAAGTCAGAGGCCAGGGTGAGGCGGATGCGATTCGTATTCTAGCCGAGGCCTTGGAAGAGGATCCTGAGTTCTTCTCCTTCCGGAGGAGCCTCGAAGCCTACAAGGTGTTCTTGAACCAGCGGACAACGGTCATCCTGTCTTCAGAGGCCGATATCTTCAAGTTCTTGCAAGGACCTGGAGAGGGCGTCGCAAACACCAATTAATAGTAGATGCCGGAGTTAATTCCGGCATCCAGCAAATGCACTAAAACTTAACGACCAGCGATTCTACGGCCCTCGGCCAGACCATTAGTGGTCTTCTCGGGGGCCGTTATGATTATCCGGAACCCCTGTTCCAACCGCATCGGTACTTCGTCTGCGGTGCAGCCAGTGGCGCAGGGAACACCAAATTCCTTGCAGGCCTCCAAGATCGTCAGCAGGTTGGCTTGTACATCAGGATGACTGGCATTGCCCTTGTGTCCCATGGCCACAGACATGTCTCCCGGCCCAGCCCAGATGGCGCCGATTCCCTTAACTTCCCGCAGAATATCCCGCACGTTCTTCACGCCCACTGGGTCTTCAATGATGCCTATCAGCAGCATGTTGCCGTCCGGGTCCAGCGGCCAGAGGTCGGCCGCATCGTAGTACTCAGCCGGGGTCATGCCCCAGTAACGCGGCGCAATACGGTACCACCAGCCACGCTCTCCCTTGGGTTCAAAATCTGCCACTCCAGGCACCTGGGGATAGCGGGCGGCTCTCACCGCCGCCTGGGCATCTTCCACGGTATCCAGATGCGGCAATACCAGACCATAGACTCCAGCGTCCAAGGCCTGCTTGATCACCCACTGATTGCGCTCACCGGTATTCGGCGGGATTCGCACAAACGGGGCCGGGTCAGCTTGCAGTGTGCCAGATTCGGCGATCTTTTTGCGGTTCATCAAGAACTGGAGCATGGTCCTAAGATCATTGAAATCGAACCCTTGATGCTCCATCTCAACAATGACCATGTCGTAATCGGCGTCGCCGACAAAGGTCATATCGTCCAAATTGCCATTCCAGACTAAGCCGGAGCAGAACACCGGCTTGTCCTGTTCCAATAGTTCAATCACCTTGTTATAGCGGACCATGGTTTCTCCTTTAATTGCCGAGTTGGGTTGTAGCGTCTATCAAAATCATTATCTCGGGAGTCGCTATCCAATCGAATCTGAGTCCATCGTATTTATAGAACGGATTTGATTGAATGGCGCGATTATGAAACTGGCTACCATATTTGTCCACCGAAAACGCACTCAAACGCGTTGACGGGCGAGCCAAAATCACCTACATTCTACGGACGCCTGGGAAATGGCCGTCTCCAATGGTTGATTTTTAGTTAACCCCGTTGGCAGATTAGTTCCGGAGCCTATCCATCCCAGCCAAGGACCTGCATGAACATCCACGAGTTCCAAGCCAAAGAAGTATTCTCCCGTTATGGAATTCCGGTGCCTCGCGGCATTGTTGCCACCACCACTGAAGAAGCCAAGGCTGCCACGGCAGAACTTGGTGGACAGTCAGTGGTAAAGGCCCAAATACACGCCGGCGGACGCGGCAAGTCCGGTGGCGTCAAATTAGTTCGCAGCCCAGAAGAAGCGTCGGAAGTGGCGCAGACGATGCTGGGAACCAATCTGGTCACTCCTCAGACCGGACCAGAGGGTGCTCCCGTAGAAAAGTTATTAATCGAAGAACTAGCCGACATCAAACAAGAACTCTACGTGGCGCTGACCATTGACCGTGGCCACCGGGGACCCGCCTTACTGGTGAGCACCCAGGGCGGCATGGACATTGAAGAAGTAGCCGCAAATAACCCCGAAGACATCCACACCGAGCCCGTCGATCCCCTATCCGGGTTGATGCCGTTTCAGACTCGACGTCTCGTACGCAAGTTAGAGTTGGATCAGGCCGTAGCCAGTGAAGCCGCTAAGGTTCTATCGGCCCTGTACCGCGTGTTTGTGGAGAACGACTGCACCCTGGTTGAGATCAACCCCCTGATAATCACTGGCGAAGGCCATGTGGTAGCACTGGACGCCAAGATCAACCTGGACGACGATTCCATGTTCCGCCACGCGGACCTTCTGGCCTACCGTGATGTCAGCCAGGAAGACCCGTTGGAAGCTCAGGCGTCGGACTTGGATATCGCTTATGTAAACTTGGACGGCGATGTAGGCTGCCTGGTCAACGGTGCGGGTCTGGCCATGGCCACACTAGATGTGACCAACGCTGCCGGAGCAGCCCCGGCCAACTTCTTAGACGTGGGCGGCGGAGCAACTCCGGAGAAAGTCTCCAGCGCCGTCAAGATTATCCTCTCAGACCCCAAAGTGAAACGAGTATTGATCAACATCTTTGGTGGCATTCTCCGTTGCGACATCGCCGGAGAGGGCATCGTGATGGCGTACAAGGAAACTGGCTCAACTGTTCCACTGGTGGTCAGGATGCTGGGCACCAACGTGGCGGAAGGGAAAGAAATACTGGGCGCATCGGGACTGCCGGTGGTTTTTGCGGACACGCTCACTGATGCCTCCAACGCCATCAAACAGATTAAAGTTTAAAACCTAAGTTTAGTAGCCAAATTTTCAATGCGATATTTAACCGCAAGCGCGGTCGGAGATAAACCCTGATGGGAGTACTGGTAGACGAAACAACTAGGGTGTTGGTGCAGGGGATAACCGGAAAGGAAGGCAGCTTCCACGCCCGTGGCTGCATGGCCTACGGCACCAACGTGGTGGCTGGAGTTACCCCCGGCAAGGGCGGGACGATGTTCGACGACAAAGTCCCCGTGTTCAACTCGGTTGAAGAAGCTGTGGCTGAGACTCAGGCCAATATGTCACTGATATTCGTGCCGCCACCCTTCGCGCCCGACGCCATCTTAGAATCCGCTGACGCCGGTATCCCGCTCATAGCCTGCATCACAGAGGGCGTCCCGGTTCAGGACATGGTCAAGGTCTACCGCTACATAGAAAACAAACCTACCAGGCTGATTGGGCCCAACTGCCCCGGACTCATCAACCCCGGCGCCAAGTGCAAAATAGGTATCATGCCCGGAGCGATTCACCTACCGGGAAGGGTGGGTGTACTCTCACGCAGTGGCACCTTGACCTATGAAGCCGTGGGACAGCTCACCACCCTCAATTTAGGCCAGTCTAGCTGTGTCGGAATTGGCGGCGACCCAATCATTGGTACCAACTTTGTGGACGTTCTACGCCTGTTCGACGCCGACCCAGACACCGATGCAGTGGTGATGATTGGCGAGATTGGCGGCACCATGGAACAAGACGCCGCTGCGTTCATCAAGGCAGAATTCAGCAAACCAGTGGCAGCATTGGTCGTCGGCGCATCAGCCCCTCCTGGCAAACGTATGGGGCACGCCGGAGCAATCATCACCGGAGAGAGCGCAACTGCCGAGTACAAGATTGCCGCGCTGACGGATGCCGGCGCTTGGGTAATTCCCACTCCAGCTGACATCGGCACCACCGCTCAGGAGATGCTCCGCAGCAAGGGCCTGCTGACCTAGGCAGTGCTCCCCCAACGGCCTGAGTAGCTTCCGCGTGATTGTTACCCAAAACTGCGCCTGATATACTGAATCTCAGTAACGCACAGGCGCAATTTCATCCTGCGACGCCACCTAACGAGACCTTCTTTTTCTATGGAATACGAAACAGTCATTGGCCTAGAAGTACACGTCCAACTGCGGACCCAGAGCAAGATGTTTTGCTCCTGCCGGGCCGATTACCAGACCGCACCCGCGAACAGCCGAGTTTGTCCCGTATGCCTCGGTCTGCCGGGAACCCTACCGGTCATCAACAAGAAGGCCGTTGAGTTCACCATCATGACCGGCTTAGCCTTGGGCTGTGAAATACCCAAACTGACCAAGTTTGACCGCAAGAACTACCCCTACCCGGACCTGATGAAGGGGTACCAGATATCTCAGTTTGATCTGCCATTGGCCTTGAACGGCGAGATGGACATCACCGCCGACGGCCAGGATCGAACGGTCCGCGTGGAACGAGTCCACCTGGAAGAGGATGTTTCCAAGCTCCAGCACGTTAGTGATGAAAACGATGACCCCCATAGCCTGGTCGACGTGAACCGCTCCGGAGTTCCACTCATGGAGGTAGTTAGCCACCCGGACATGCGCACTCCGGAAGAAGCCCGTTCTTACCTGACCAAGCTGCACTCGATTATCCAATACTTAGGAGTTTCCACCGCTAACGCCCAGGATGGCAGCTTCCGTTGCGATGCCAACATCAGCCTGCGGCCGGTGGGACAGAAAGAATACGGCACCAAGGCTGAGATTAAGAACATGAACAGCCTCCGGGCAGTATTCATGGCCCTGAACCACGAACAGGAACGCCAAAAGAGAGTCCTAGATTCAGGAGAACGCGTCATTCAGGAGACTCGTGGCTGGTCTGAGGAGCGTAGCGCGACGTATTCTCAGCGCAGCAAGGAAGAGGCTCACGACTATCGGTATTTCCCAGAGCCAGACCTGCCCCCTCTAGTGATTGAAGACTCCTGGATCGAAGAACTTAGAAACAATCTTCCTGAGTTGGCTACTGACCGGCTAGCAAGGTTCACAGATCAATACGGGCTTCCCGAGTACGATGCCAGGCTGTTGACCAACTCCAAGGGCATGGCCGACTACTACGAGCAGGCAACCAGACTCCACGCCACAGACAGCGATAATGGCCAGAAGTTTGCCAAGAATGTTAGTAACTGGATTCTGGGCGACCTGAGTCGCCTGCTGAACTTGGAAGACCGTCTGATAGACGAATCACCGGTGTCCCCAAAAAGCCTGGTTGAGTTGATTGACCTGGTGGACAAAGACACGGTTAGCGTATCCATGGCCAAAACGGTCTTGGAAGAAGCCTTTGAATCCGGTGGTTCACCGGCGCAGATAGTCCAAGAAAAGGGATATACTCAGATAAGCGATTCTTCCGCTGTCGATGAGGCGGTTGGCCAGGCCATTGACGCCAACCCACAGGCAGTGGCGGATTACATGGGCGGAAAAGAAACCGCCGCCAAATTCCTGGTGGGCCAGGTGATGAAAATCACCAAGGGTCAGGCCAAGCCCGACCTAGTTAATGAACTGGTCGTTGTGGCCTTGGAAAAACTCAAGTAACCTAGCCTTAAACACCCCAGCATAACGCGGGGATATTCAGAACGGGCGGTAGCGTCCGCCGAGGTCAATCCATGAACGATTTCATGAACATCATCCAACTGCTGATTTCTATCTTGCTGGTGGTTGTAATCCTAGCTCAGGTGAAAGAGGGTGGCGGCGGGCTATTCGGCTCCGCATCATCGACTATTCGCACTCGCCGTGGTCTGGAAAAAACACTGTTCCAGTTCACAATTTTTTTAGCGATATCGTTCATAGTCATCTCGATCATCAGCGTAAGAGTAGGTTAATTTGGGCGGTCGCACCCGCCCTTCCCCGGAATATAAATCGGTATGAAATCGCCACTGCTGGTATTCACCACCGACTTTGGGCTGTCCGACGCCTATGCGGGCGTCATGAAGGGCGTAGCCCTCTCCATCAACCCCAACCTCCGCTTCATAGACCTCTCCCACCAGATATTGCCTCAGAACGTGGCTCAGGGCTCGTTCCTACTTGGGATCAACCACAAGTATTTCCCGAACCACGCCATCCAAGTCGCTGTAGTTGATCCCGGTGTAGGCACCGACCGCAGACCCATACTTCTCACCACCCCTTGCGGGAGCTTTGTCGCCCCGGATAACGGCCTGCTCAGCGGGGTGATTTCCAGCTACCTAACATCAGTTTCTGCTGAAGCTGGCTTGGTAGAACTGCCATTCCCGCTTACAGCGGTGCACCTGACCAACGAGAAATATTGGCGTCACCCAGTCAGTGAGACCTTTCATGGGCGAGACGTTTTTACGCCGGTGGCGGCTCACCTGTCACTAGGAGTCGCGCCTGAAGACTTGGGTGAGCCAGTGAGCCGTGTCTTCTTTCTGCCATTGCCTCAGCCTGTAACGAACGGCGACGAGATTACCGGGCAGGTGATCTACCAAGACGTCTACGGCAACTTAATCACAAATATCTTGGCTGAAACTCTATACGGTTTGGGGAACGTCGCAGTTCTGATAAAGAACCGTAGAGTTGCTGGGTTGAGCCGCACCTTCAACGACAATACCCATGTGAATGGGGATGGATTGATCGCGTTGGCTGGCAGTCATGGTTATTTGGAGGTTGCTGTGGCCAACGGAAACGCAGGAATCCTCTTGGAGGCAGGCGAGGGAGAGCCGGTTACGGCCGTGACTCACTCAAGTTGACATAGTTAGGCGGCGTGCTAACATATCCGAAAATCTGCTCGGCTCGCCGAGCCTCGATTTTTTCCTGAACTAATAAGTACCATCCTTCTTAAGAAGGATAGGAGGAAGCATGGATTTAGACCGCGAGGCTCTACTTAAGCTCTATAACACAATGACAGTGATCCGCCACTTCGAAGAACGTGGTATCCCGGAAACGGGTCAGCGGGGCATGTCAGCCTCGGTCCATTCCTCTGCGGGCCAAGAGGCAGTCCCGGTCGGTGTCTGTGCCAACCTCAGCGACGAAGACTACATCGGTAGCACCCACAGGGGCCACGGCCATTGCATCGCCAAGGGTGTCGATGTGAAGCAAATGATGGCCGAACTCTTTGGCCGCGCCACCGGGCCCAACAAGGGCAAGGGCGGCTCAATGCACATCTCAGACATGAGCAAAGGCATGTTGGGCACCAATGGAGTGGTTGGCGCCAGCATTCCTCTGGCGCTGGGGGCAGCGCTAACATCCAAGGTCAAGGGCCTAAACCGGGTGGCCGTTGCCTTCTTCGGCGATGGCGCATCCAGCCAGGGCGTCCTACACGAGTCGATGAACCTAGCCTCCATTTGGAAGCTGCCCGTCATCTTCCTGTGCGAGAATAACGGTTACGCTATGTCGACCCCCAGCGAGTACGGGGTGTCCACGACCCACATTTCAGACCGCGCCCAGGGTTACGATATGCCTGGCGTACTCGTTGATGGCATGGATGTCTTCGCTGTTTACGATGCCGCAGCCCAAGCCGTAGCCAGAGCGCGATCAGGGGAAGGCCCCACATTGGTTGAATGCCAGACTTATCGTTATTACGGTCACACGGTATTTGATAACCCGCTGACCTACCGCTCCAAGGAAGAAGAAGACCATTGGCGCGCCCGTGATCCATTGAACCATTTCCGGACCGTCGTGATTCCTCAGGGTGAGATAACGGCCGCCGAGTTGGACCAGCTGGACGCTGACGCTGAAGCCCTAATGGAAGAGGCAGTTAAGTTCGCCGATGAAAGTCCTCTGCCGAAGCCGGAAGAACTGTACGACGACGTTTATGTCGACTACCCCAAAGACATGATGAAACGCGGCGTGAACATGTCGATCTAGCCGGACGATTAAGCAATCAACACGCAGGTTAGATTAATCGCGTGCTCAGGTCATTTAAGGAGATTCATATGACGACCACAATGCAACCGACCGGCACCCGCGAGATTCAATTCAGAGAAGCCATTAACGAATGTCTCCGCCAGGAAATGGAACTGGACGAGAACGTAATCATCATGGGTGAGGAGATTGCCGGAGGCGCCGGACGCCAGGACCAGGGCGTTGAAGACGCCTGGGGTGGCCCCTTTCGCACCACCGTCGGCCTGATCCAGCAGTTCGGGAAGGAGCGAGTGCTAGACACTCCTCTGTCAGAGGCTGCTTTCATTGGAGCAGCCATCGGAGCCTCTTCCACCGGTCTCCGGGCCGTGGCCGAGCTCATGTTCATAGACTTCATCGGCGTTTGTATGGATCAGCTGATCAACAACGCCGCCAAGATGCGCTACATGTTTGGTGGGCAGGTTAAAGTGCCCTTCACAATGATGACCCGCATTGGAGCCGGATTCGGGGCCGCTGCCCAGCACTCTGAGTCCTACTACTCCATATTCAGCCACATTCCCGGTCTGAAGGGCGTCTGCCCCTCTGACGCCTACACTGCCAAAGGTTTGCTGGCTGCGAGCATCCGAGACGACGACCCGGTAGTGTTCTTTGAGCACAAGGGTCTATACGGAATATCCGGCCCAGTCCCTGAAGAGCCATACGTACTGCCCTTGGGCAAAGCCCGCACGGTGCGGGAAGGGACTGACATCACGTTGGTCGGCATCTCCAAGATGACCTGGACTGCCTTCGCCGCCGCTGAAGAACTGGCCAAAGAGGGTATAAACTGCGAGGTCATCGACCTGCTCAGCGTGTCGCCCATCGACTACGACCACATCAATGAGTCGGTCCAAAAGACGCACCGCCTGATTGTGGTGGATGAAGACACTCCGGTCTGTAGCATGGCTTCTGAGATTTGCTCCCGTGTGGCCGAAGAGGTATTCGATTACCTCGACGCCCCGCCCTCCCGCGTCACTGCTCCCCACACGCCCGTTCCTTACAGCCGGGCCATGGAGAACGAGTACATGCCCAACGAGACTCGCATAATCGCAACAGTAAATAAGTTGATGGGCCGATAACCCCCGTAATCTCTAAGGGTGCCTTCTGATTTAAGCACACCAACCACCGGTCTCGAACAATTGGGACCGGTGGTTATTTTTTAGCCAATCTAGTCGGAGTTTTTTTGCGGCGTATCAACTACAGTTGGGTGATTCTGGCTACTGGGTTCTTCATCCTATTCTTTAGCGGTGGCTCCAGGTTTGCGTTCGGCCTGATGCTTAAGCCCATGTCTGAAGACCTTGATGTCAGCCGGTCTACCCTCTCCCTGGCGGTGACCACTTTCATGGTGGTTTCGGCACTGGCGTTGCCTTTCGTGGGACGGTTGGTGGATAACTGGAGTTTGAAGCACACCATTGGCATCTCTGCCGTGTTGGGTGGTGTGGGCATCGGCTTGATGGGACAGGTGGACGCTGTCTGGCAGGTGTTCATCGTCTACGGAGTGATCTACGCCCTCGGTAACGCAGGGTCGTCTATATCACCTGTAACTGTGATGATTAGCCGCTGGTTCCCCAATCGGCTCGGCATCGCTAGCAGTGGAGCCGTGGCAGGAAATGCGGTTGGACAGTTGTTTATAGTCGTGGCCCTGGCCGCAATCTTGGTTTCTTTGGACTGGAGATGGTCGTTTAGAGTGCTGGGCATCGTCTATCTCGCCGTCATGGTGCCATTGGTTTACTTGGCAGTTAGAGACAAACCGGCGGTCGAAAGTCAAACGTCGCATGACGTAATACGGCCGACAATCTCGCCTCCCAATTCAGTGCTTTCGTTGCGGCGGGCGTTGACCTCCAGGCAGTTGGTGTTATTGGCGGTCATTTATGGGATCTGCGGGATCCAAGACTTCTTCGTCGCGACCCACATCGTCGCATTTGCGCGTGACCAGGGAATGGGTCCGGTTCTATCGGGGAATATGCTGGCGCTCATGGGGTTAATGGGTTTGGTGGGAACGCTAGGATCCGGATTTCTGGCCGACAAATTTGGCGCGGTGCGGCCTACAATCATTTGCTTCATGGTCCGCATGTCCATTTTTGCCCTCATCATCTTCGACCAGAGCACATCATCGATTATGGTGTTTGGGCTGCTCTACGGGCTCACATTCTTAGTGACCGCTCCGCTGACTGTGGTCTTCGTGGGTAACATCTTCGGCATGGCGCGGATGGGCACCCTAGCGGGGTCGATATCGATGGTGCACCAGATCTCCGGCGGCTTAGGGGCGTTCGTCGGAGCGTGGATCTTCGATAACCGTGGTAGTTACGACGATGCATTCAAGCTGATGCTGATATTGGCGGTGATCGCTGCAATTCTGACGCAGTTTATTCGTGAAAGGCCAGTAACTGAACCCCCTACTTCGTCGCCACTTGCACAATGAAGTCTGGATCGTAAAGATCGTATGACCCCTTGAAATCGCCGTAGCGGTCGACCTTTTGGAAACCAGTTTCATAAAGTAGGTTGGTTAAGTGATCTTGTCTGATTGGGCAGACTGTCAGGTGGTGTACTGAGCCGTCAGAATAGGAATACTGGAGCCGCACTTGCTCCTCGCTCACGGTCTCGGGTTGGACATCCACAGTTTCACCCAGGTAATACGACTGGTGTTTGCTGGAGAAACCCTTGTCTAGCATGGTGTCGTAGTTGCGGTGGTCGATTATTGCCACACCGTGGTTTTTCAGCAACCCGTAAATCTCCGCCAGCGCCTTGCGTCGTTCATCATCGTTGAACAAATGGGTGAAGGCGTTGCCGAGGCAGATAATGGCGTCGAATTTCTCGTCAGTGAATACGTCGGAAAGTGAGGTCCATTGGGCCTCCACCAGGCGGGCGTCTTTTTGTCCGAACCGCTCCGCATTCTCCATGGCTTTGCTGACCATGTTGGCCGAGCCGTCAGAACCAGTAACTTGGAAGCCAGTCAGTCTCAGATTGACCGTATGATAACCCGTACCGCAGGCAATATCCAACACAGTGTGGGCGCCGTTGTTATTCAAGATCGACTCAAAGAAACCGGCCTCGGAAGCGCGGCGTCTATCCCAATCGATCAACTCGTCCCAGCGGTCCACAAACTCTGTTGTGTACTCGCTGATGAATAGTTCTGAGTTGTTTTCTGGTTGCATAGCCCCCAAGTCTAGACTGAAGGTTTTTGGGCGACGAACATCGCCCAACCAATCTTACCTGCATTTGCGGCTTCAACCCAGAAGCCCAGGGCATCCACCGTGCCATCAACCGTTGTTTCGTCGACCAACTTCAATAATTCGGTGCGGTTTTGCAGAACTTGATCTCGCACCCATCCATAGGACCGGGCCACGTGTTCCGACCAGTCCTCCGATCGCCCGACTTTAAACCCCAATTTCGTGAGCGCTTGCTGATAATCTGGCAGGTCCCACATGTCCGGTGATTTGACGCGGTCATATATACGGTCTCGGTCGGCCTGGGGAGTACCGGCGCGCACCAGGATATCAGTGAACACCAACGTCCCGCCCGGCTCCAGAACTCTAAGGCACTCGGACAAGATTAAAGCCTTGTCAGCGCCGTGCAAAAAAGCCTCTTGGCTCCAGATAATGTCGAACGAGCCATCAGCGTACTTTAGCTGGTGAAAGTCGCCGTATTCGAAGTTCAGCAGGTTTTCTAGACCGGCCTGCGAAGTGCGTTCCGCAGCCAGGTCCAGTTCCTTCTGGCTGATGTTGGTGGCAGTGACGTGGCAGCCGTACTCAGAAGCTAGATAGCGGGCCGTTGATCCGTAACCGCACCCCAGGTCCAAAACTTTGGTTTCGGGCTTGAGATTCACCGCCTGGGCCATGATTTCGTTGGTGTGCTCCATGGCTTCGGGGTGAGGGCACTCATCCCTGCAGGGCACGCCCAAATGCAAGTTGTCGCCCCAGATGGTGCGGTAGATCTGGTCTGCTGGGCCGTCATAGTAGGCTTTGGTGCTAGAAACGATCGCTTCTGTGTCTTTGTTAGTCATTGGTTCAGCCTACCTGGTATTGGCTTAGTGAAAGAGCTGGCCGCCATTAACATTGTAGGCCTGGCCGGTGATGAAAGAGGCGTCCTCGCCCGCCAGAAATGCCACCATATTTGCCACATCCTGAGATTCGGCAATGCGACCCAGCGGGGTTTTCTGGGAGGAACTGGCCACGATCTGGCCCCTGAACTCCTCCTGAGTGATGCCCCTTTCGGCGGCCTGATCGCGCTCCCAATAACTCATACGGTCGGTGTTGATGGGTCCGGGACAAACCGCATTTACGGTGATGTTGTGGGGCGCCAGGTCCATGGCTGAGGCCTGGGTCAGGCCGATGACGGCGAACTTGGATGTCGAGTAAGCCGCTCCGTTGGCGCTGGCCTGCTTGCCGGCGTTGGAGGCGATGTTGATGATGCGACCTCCGTTACCGGCATCGATCATGTGGCGAGCCGCAAACTTGGTGGCCAGGAACACAGCAGTGGTATTGATGGACAGAAAATGGTCCCAAACTTCTTTATCCAACTCTGTAACCGGCACTTTGTCCTTGCCGATGATCGCCCGAGCGTTGTTGACCAGAATATCTATACGACCAAACTTGGCGATGGTGTCTGCCACCATCCGTTCTATCTGCGCCGGGTCTGACAGGTCGCAGTAGATTGGTAAAGCGATGCGGCCCAACGCCTGGACTTCTTCGGAGACAGTTTCAATCCCTCCCCATTCTTCGCGGACCTCGGCCGGCGGCAAATCTGAAACCTCACGGCGAACGTCGGATAGGGCGATATCTGCGCCCTGTCCGGCAAGTTTCATTACAGTCGCCCGACCCACGCCGCGCATACCGCCGGCGCCGGTGATCAATACTACTTTTCCGTCTAATCCAGGCATTGGGCCTCCAGAAATTAACTAATACTTAATCAGTATTAACGTCAGGCCAGTTTAATCGACCGTTCAGGTCAATTCAACGCCAAGCCGGCATGTGCACTTCCGAAAGAATCGTATATCGTATAATGCGTCAACCCGTAAACCTGATCTCTATTTAGTCCGGTTTTGTTTTAATGGAGTGAATCATGAGTACCTCGATAATTCGCGGCAAGTATGTCATCTGTGAAGCTGGCACAGACGCCCAGGCCAGCCGGGTGATCCCGGATGGGGCGGTTTTTCAGCGAGATGGAATCATTGAAGCTGTGGGGCTTTATGAAGAGCTCAAATCAACCCACCAAGCGGACGAAGAACTGGGTGGACCTGGCTTTGTGGTGATGCCGGGGCTGGTTAACGCTCATCACCACGGGCGGGGAGTCACCACCTTTCAGAACGGGTGTATCGACGACTGTTTGGAGACCTGGATTCTGTCCGGCTGGGGTCGTCGCCCCTACGACCATTATCTGATGACCCTCTACACTTCAATCCTGATGATTGAGTCCGGAACCACCACGACCATGTATAACCACGCCCAGACCCCGGCAATCGGACTTAACGATGACGTGTCTGAAGTCCTGCGCGGTTTCGCTGATTCGGGCATGCGCACTGCTTTCTCGGTGTACTTCAGAGAGCGCAATCGGGTGGTGTACCAAGACGACGACCAATTCATGTCCAGCTTGCCTGCAGACCTCTCTACATCGCTGCGGAAGTTCCTGGCAGCGGTGGACCTTTCTGAAGAAGATTATTTTTCCGTTTTCAGGGGTTTGCACCAGCAATACTCGGGCGATGCCTATTCGAAGGTGACCGTGCTGCTCAGCCCCAGCAACGTACATTGGGTGTCGGACGATTTCTTGCTCCGCATCAAAGAAGAGGCCACCCGTACCAACTCGGCAATCCACATACATCTGGTGGAAAGCCCGTACCAGAAAGAATACGGACTGCGCACCTGGGGACACACCCCGGTCAAACACCTGAACACTCTGGGGTTTCTGGGGCCTGAGGTGTCCTGTGCCCATTCCGTGTGGCTGACCGACCAAGACATCGACATCATGGCCCAAACTGGCGCGACCGTCTGTCACAACCCCAGCTCCAATCTCCGGTTGAAGAACGGTATTTCGCCAGTAAATGCGCTGCTGGGAAAGGGCGTGAATGTTGCCTTGGGTACCGACAGCACCGCTATCAACGATGACGATGACATGATTCAGGAAATGCGTCTGGCCGCGAAACTGCACCGCCAACCAGGGCTGGACCAACCGGCGCTGAGTTCCCACCAAGCGCTGCGCATGGCCACCACCAACGGGGCTAGACCCACATCTCTACAAGACAAGATCGGCACACTGGAGACTGGCCGCTTCGCAGACCTCGTGCTTCTGAATCTAAACGCCATGACCGAGCCCTACACGGATGACGGCCTCGATGTGGTGGACCTACTCCTATACCGGGGCAAGGCCATCCACGTAGACACAGTCATGATCCAAGGCGAAGTGGTGGTCAAAGACGGGAGGTTCATCAAGATGGACCGGGCAGAAGTACTGCGTGAAATCAAAGAGCAGTTTGCCCGTCCAATGGAGGGACAAGCGCTAGAGGCAAAGAAACTCGCCAATGGGTTAACTCCGTTCGTTGAAGAATTTTATAAAGACTGGGGCAAGGCTGACGTTGCACCGCACTACGGCTACAACAGCCGGGTTTAGTATTCAATTAGATTCTGGCTCCGACCGGCTATTCCTGTGGTAGTATTGTTGCGACTGTCAGGCGTGGCAATCTCTGCGCCAGGCGTCCTCATCAGAATAAATTTTCGTTGGCAGGAGGGAACTCATCATGGCCACGGTAGGAAGCGGCAAATACACTTACGAATACGTCCCCAACTGGGCAAAGATGCCCGATGGTCAGCTAATGGGCACGGCCAGTGCGGTGGCAACCGACTCCCAAGACAGGGTCTACGTCTTCCAGCGCACCAACCCGCCGGTGCTGGTCTTTGACCGCGAAGGCAATTTCCTGAATTCCTGGGGCGAGGGGATGTTCACCGACCCCCACGGCATTTTCATCAAGGACGACATTTGCTATCTCACCGATCGTGAGGGCTCTATCGCCATGAAGACCACACTGGACGGCACACCGTTGCTGTCCATCGGCACCAAAGGCGAGTACTCGGACACCGGCTGCGAAAAGGCCGGCGACGTTTGCCCTCGGTCTGCTGGGCCTTTCAACTACATAACCGAGATGGTGCCTGCGCCCAATGGCGATCTTTACATCTCCGACGGCTACCGTAACGCCCGCGTGCACCGGTTCTCTGCCGCCGGTGACTTGATCTCGTCCTGGGGCAAGCCCGGCAAGGGCGGCCCCAACGAGTTCCACCTTCCTCACAGCTTGGTGGTGGCCGACAACGGCAACATCTACCTGTGCGACCGCGAGAACAGCCGCGTGCAGGTGTTCTCTCCTGACGGTGAGTACATCACCATGTGGACTGATATGATGCGTCCCTTGGATATCTCCATCGACAGTGAGGGCATCTTCTACACGTCAGAGCGCCCCGACGACACCAACCCTGCTCAGATGAGCGTGTTGGACGGCGATGGAAAGGTCTTGGAGCGCTTCGAGTGCATCTCCGCCCACGGATCATGGGTGGACGCCCATGGCGATCTGTACCTCTCACTGGGCGCTGAAAAAAGCGTCGACAAGTACGTCCGCATCTAAACCAACAGCAACCGCGACCAAAATAAGGGCATCCCGGTATGTTTGGGATGCCCTTATTTATCAAATAAAGACCTGATGTCGAACAGAGTGACCTGATGGCCAAAGAAACAAACAGCAAGCCCAATCGCAGCCTCTCAGGCCTAGAAGTGAAGCCGGTCTACACTCCAGAAGACTTGGCCAATACCGATTTTGTCCGTGACCTGGGTCAACCCGGCGAGTTCCCATTCACCCGTGGCCCCTATCCCAATATGTACCTGGGTCGACTCTGGACCAGGCGTCAGATTGCAGGATTCGGCACCGCCCAGGCCACCAACGAACGGTACAGATTCCTGCTGGACCACGGTCAGAACGGCATCAGCACCGACTTTGATCACCCAACCCTGACCGGCTACGACTCGGACCACGACCTAGCTGAGGGTGAGGTTGGCCGTCTGGGTGTCGCGATAGACTCGGTCCAAGATATGGATGACCTGTTCCTGGATATACCGCTGGACAAGGTCAGCGTGTCTCTGACCATCAACCACCCGGCCATCGTGTTAATGGGCATGTTCTTGTCGGTCTCCGAGAAGCGAGGCGTTGACTGGAAGGCCCTGCGCGGTACAGTGCAAAACGACTCGTTGAAAGAATTCCACGGCCAAAAGACCTTTGCCTTGGGGCCAGGGCCGTCACTCAAGCTGACCACCGACATTGTGGAGTTCTGTACCAAACAGGTGCCCAACTGGTACACAATCTCGATCTCGGGCTACCACATCCGCGAGAGCGGATCAGATGCTATCCAAGAACTCGCGTTCACCATTGCCCAGGGTATGGCCTACGTTGAGTCGGCCCTAGAACGAGGACTGCCTGTGGACAGCTTTGCGCCCAGGTTGTCGTTCTTCTTTGGCTGCCACAATGACGTATTTGAAGAGGTTGCAAAGTTCCGGGCCGCACGACGCATGTGGGCCCGAATCATGAAGGAACGCTACAACGCCCAGAAACCAGAGTCCATGCGGCTGCGGTTCCACACCCAGACCCTTGGCTCAACGCTCATGCGGCAAGACCCGCAAAATAACATCGCCCGAGGCACTTTGCAGGCACTGGCCGCAGTGCTGGGCGGGACACAATCTCTCCACGTCAGCGGGTTCGACGAAGCCTTTGACATTCCCTCAGAAGAAGCCATGCGTATGTCCCTGGCCACACAATTGATCCTCTCCCACGAGTCCGGCGTGACCAACACCGTTGACCCGATGGCCGGCTCCTATTTCATGGAGAGCATGACCAACGACATTGAAGAAGCCGCCTGGGAATACATCTCCAAAATTGAGGCGTTGGGAGAGGGGCAGTACCAGATAAAGTCAGGCCTGCTCCACGCGATTGACACCGGCTACATCGAGCTTGAGATTGCCCGCTCGGCCTACGAGTACCAACTCAAGATCGAAAGTGGTGAGCAGGTGGTGGTCGGATTAAACCAGTACCAATCAGAGAGCAACCAAAAACTGGAGCTTTTCCAGTTCGACCCCGAAGAAGAGGAATGGCAGAAGGGACGGCTGGCGGAGATTCGCGGTGGCCGCAGTCCGGCAGATGTGAAGTCGGCGCTCGCCTCGCTGAAACAAGACGCTCAAGATGATAAGAACTTGATGCCAGCCGTTTTGGCGGCAGTAGGTGCCATGGCCACAGAGGGCGAGATTCTAGACACCATGCGCGACATCTACGGCGAGTACGTAGACCCGGGGGTGTTTTAGCCGTGACTCAGCAAACAAACATCAAAGTCCTGTTGGCCAAGATTGGTCTGGACGGGCACGACCGCGGCATCAAAGTCATCGCCAGAGCCATGCGCGACGCGGGCATGGAAGTTGTTTACATGGGCATGCGGGTCACGCCAGATCAGATAGCTCAAACGGCGTTGCAAGAAGATGTCGATGTCGTGGGTATCAGTATCCTGTCTGGTGCTCACATGCGGCTGATTCCCCGCCTGACCAAGGCGCTGCAAGAAAGGGAAATCAGCAATGATATTCTCCTGATGGTCGGTGGCACCATTCCCGAAGACGACGTTGAGCCGTTACACGAACTTGGCGTACAGGGTGTCTTTCCCGTGGGCAGCTTCACCACTTCCATGACCGAATTCATCACCGAAAACATCAGCCGAGGCCGTTCCGCGCCGCAAGCTTAATCCCCAATCAGAGAGACCGCACCTATGCAATGGCCTCCCAAATACCCCGATAACTATCGCCCAGATTCGGATCAGGAATACTGGTCTCCTGAACTGGAGACTATGCCGACTGCCGAACGGGACCAACACATTCTGGCCAAGCTGCAATCCCAGGTGCGTTACGCCTACCAGAACTCCGGCTTCTACAAAGAATTCTACAAAGATCTGCCCGTAGACCCGGCCAACCTCCAGAGCTTGGAAGAATTTGAGCAGTTGCCGATCCTCACAAAAGAAAACATCCGCCACGAACAGGAACAACACCCACCCTACGGACGGTTCCTCTGCGTGACTCCAGAAGAGATTTTTCGCATTCACGGCACTTCGGGCACCACCGGACGCCCCACCGTGTTCGGCATCAGCAATGACGACTGGGATCGCATTGGCGAGGCCCATGCCCGTATCCTCTGGGGCGCAGGACTCAGAAAAGACGACACAGTGATGGTAGCCGCTGTCTTCAGCCTGTACGTGGGTAGCTGGGGTGCCTTGGTCGGCGCAGAACGGTTGGGGGCTACCTGCTTTCCCTTTGGCAGCGGCGCGCCTGGGCAGACGGAGCGTGCCGTTGAGTGGTGCAAAATGGTAAAGCCATCAGCCCTCTATGCCACGCCGTCTTATGCCCTCTATCTAGCCGAGACCGCAAGGCAGATGGGGTTCGACCCCAAAGAAGACTTTGGCTTTAGGTTCATGTTCTTCTCGGGCGAGCCTGGGGCCAGCGTACCGGCCACCCGACGCCTAATTGAAGAAACCTTTGGTTGCTATATAGTCGACCAGGGCAGCATGGCCGAGATGACACCCTGGATGAGCAACTCGGGCTGCCGCCATCTGGACGGAGGAATGCACCTGTGGCAAGACATTGTCTACACGGAGATGGTCGACCCTCAGACCAAGTTGAACCTGGCAATGGGCGAGGAGGGAGTACCGGTCTATTCCCACACAGAACGGACCTCACAGCCGATGATTCGCTATTGGTCAGGAGACATTGCCCGGTGGGACATGGTGGACTGCCCATGCGGCCGCACCTACCCAACTCTGGTCACCGGCATCTACGGAAGAGTCGATGACATGATCATAGTTCGAGGCCAGAACGTGTTCCCATCACGCATCGAAGACGTGCTCCGGAGCATGGACGAATTTGGCGGAGAGTTCCGCTTGGTGCTGGAACGGGAGACCGGACAGATGGACCGGCTAACCGTGCAGGCAGAAGTGGTTGCTGAAGCCTACGCCTCCCAGGAGTTCAACCCGACGGAGTTGGAGCAGATACGAGAACGGTTCACCGCAGAGCTACGCCGCGCCATTGGCGTCAGCGTTACCGTGCAACTGAAGCCTGCTGGTGAGTTTGAGCGGACCCAGTTCAAAGCCCGCCGCATCATCGACCTGCGCACTCCCTAATACCCTTTTCTAGATTCAGAACAGGGGCGAGAAAATGACATCCAGAAGGCCATCATTCAGCACATTGGACCACTCACTGGGCGAGACAATCGACTTGATTCGAGACACGGTGCGTCAGTTCTCAACTCAGGAGATTGCCCCACGGGCTGATGAGATAGACCAGACTGACCAATTCCCCAGAGACCTTTGGCCCAGGCTCGGCGACTTGGGTCTGCTGGGCATGACGGTCTCCGAGGAATACGGCGGCGCCGGACTTGGCTACCTGGCACATACCATCACTGTGGAAGAGATTTCTCGGGGCTCGGCTAGCGTTGGCCTCAGCTACGGTGCCCACTCCAATTTGTGCGTCAACCAGATATCCCGTAACGGCAACGACGACCAGAAGCGACGCTACCTGCCCAAGTTGATCAGTGGGGAGCACGTGGGCGCGTTGGCTATGAGCGATCCTGATGCCGGTTCCGATGTAGTGAGCATGACGCTCAGGGCCGATAAGAAGGGCGACCACTACATCTTGAACGGCACCAAGATGTGGATTACCAACGGCCCCGACGCCGATACCCTGGTAATCTACGGCAAGACTAACCCCAAAGCAGGCTCCCACGGCATTACCGCGTTTTTGGTGGAGAAAAGGTTTGCGGGATTTGCAGCTTCTCCCAAGCTGAACAAGCTGGGCATGCGCGGCTCCAGCACGTCAGAGTTGGTCTTTCACGATTGTGAAGTGCCTGAGGAGAACGTGCTTGGCGAGGTTGATCACGGCGTCCAGGTGCTGATGAGCGGATTGGATTACGAACGGCTGGTCCTGGCCGGCGGCCCCCTGGGCATCATGCAATCTTGTTTGGACGTGGTGGTGCCTTATGTCCACCAGCGTGAACAGTTCGGCCAGCCAATCGGCGAGTTTCAATTGATCCAGGCGAAACTGGCCGATATGTACACCGCCCTATCGGCTTGCCAGTCATACACCTACGCAGTGGCCCGCGCTGCCGACCAAGGGCAGAGCATACGCAAAGACGCCGCTGGGTGTCTGCTGTTCACTGCCGAGCATGCCACCCAAATGGCGCTCCAGGCAGTGCAAACATTGGGCGGGAACGGCTACATCAACGACTCGCCAACCGGCCGACTGCTGCGAGACGCCAAGCTCTACGAGATTGGCGCCGGCACCAGCGAGATACGCCGGATACTCATTGGCCGGGAGCTCTTCCGAGAGTCCGCGTAGCCTCAACGCCCATCCACCCGCTGGCTTTTTGTCGTATTCAACATGAATAGCCAAGTTAACTATGCTTTCGTCGGTGAGCGTTTGTGAATCTAATACCCCCATTCGACTCCTCAGGCTGTTATGGCTAGCTGTTGTGCTGCTGACCGTAATGTTGGCTGCCTGTTCTTCCGGCGACAGCTCACCAACTCTTGAACCGGAGACTGCTGCCGATAACACACCTGTTGCCAACTCTTCAGATGCCATGAACGGCGAATTGGAGCTGGAGGGCGACTCGGTGTATTTCGTCTACCGCAATCATGCAAACAGCATGTTCCCGGTGCCACAGCGCAATTCTGGCCTGACCACCAAGTATCAGGTATTTCGGTTGGCTTTGGATGGTGAGGCAAGGGCTTAGCCACTTGCCTTGTTTGAAGATCACGTCCCGGTCAACGATATTTTAACTGGCCAGGACGTGGTAATCGTCCCAGATTCGTCAGGCAGCGGTGTCCGGGCCTATGACCGAAGCGACCATGTATTCGCAATATCGAGTTCTTCCAGCGAATCAGCAGTGATACTCAATGACGAGAATGGGGCCGACTGGCTAGCTGAGACCGATAGCCTGGTCCGATTCTACGATACCAGCCAGATGTTAGAGAGGCTGCCCAGTCACTGGTTCGGTTGATACGTTTTTTACCCCACACAGACTTCTACACCTCTTAACTCCAGTTCTGCGTCCTTTCCTCCGGCCCTATTTGGTGCACGATTCATCCGGTATCCCGTCTTCTTATTAATTGTATTAGTTTAAAATTAATTTTAAAATATATATAATTCTCTAGACTGAAGGTGGGTAGTTTAGATATTGGCCAACGAGTTTGGCCCATAACCCACGCCCACAAAACTGGGTCCATCGAGTTTTACCTGAGAATTTCCCCTGAGATTTCCAAGGGAACCAAGACCCTGGCGTCCGTGTCGCAGAATTGCGACCAAGTGAGGGAGGATGGGAATGCGGTATTCGATATTG
>LWDU01040586.1_pt1 | contig 21206 bp, 17 predicted proteins | sample 727161 | NCBI WGS metagenome assembly LWDU01 (sample SAMN04566230, study PRJNA314399) | hydrothermal vent metagenome | isolation source: deep sea hydrothermal plume seawater | place: Mexico: Gulf of California, Guaymas Basin | collected 2004-07-11
TTGATAAAGAACTGAGCGGTGGCCGAGTGCGGATCGCCCGTGCGGGCCATGGCAAGCGTACCGTACGTGTTCTTGAGTCCGTTGTCGGCTTCGTTTTGAATCGGAGCCAGACCGGATCGCTTCTTCTCATAGTCGGGTAGGAAACCACCACCCTGAGCCATGAAGTCCTTCATGACACGGTGGAAGATCGTTCCCTCGAAGTGGCCAGACTTGGTATACGCGAGGAAATTCGCGACCGTCTTGGGCGCTTTGTCGGCGTCCAGCTCAAGGAACATGTCCCCTTGGCTTGTCGACATTTTCACGACGACTTTCCCTTTGACTGTCGCGCCCTCGTCCTGGGCGTCAACGCAGCCGGTGGCGGCAGCAAAAGCCACGATACTCAACAAAGCTATACGGGACATCGGTTCTCCAATTCGCGAAGTGTTGTCCTATGTTTAGTGGGCTCGCCCGATGGTGTCAACGGCGCCAGTTGCTGCAGGCAATGCCCGTGGCGGTAGATGTAGGATTGAGAACTATATCCGAGTCGCCCCGCCCGCTGGTAGCACCGTCTGTTCAATCATCTGGGCCCACGAATGACACCCGAATCCGTGACAAGAGGCCAGTGTGAGCATTTGCCGCTTCGTTGCGATTCAGCTGACCGACCCAATACCGTCCCAACAGCCATCAAAATGTAGAGGATTGCCGGGGACGTTCGCATGCGATTCCTTCAGAATGACGCCAATGATGATTGCCGAACGGTCAGTATACCACGTAGGTCACTTTCGCCGAAAGTGACCAAGACTTGGCGGTTGATGCCACGCACATTGCAGACTCTACTCCTTCCGCCTGTCGCGATATATCGTCACTTTCGCCGAAAGTGACCTACTGACGGACTCTTCGACAGCGATTGACGTCGTGATATAATTCCGCCCATCGCTTGTACGCTGTCGAAGACTCGATCTACCAGACTGGAAGAATGAAGTGGCACCGAACCGTGTTGAGGAAAGCAGCTCCGGCAGCTCAAAATCCACCACTCCATCCCGGAAAAGAGAACGGATAAACCCGTTTTATGTCGTGTTGTTGGGTGTCGGTACACTGTTCGTCATCACTTGCTTTGGTTTTTTTGTGATGACGCTCAACCAGATCGACCCTTCTCAAATCGCCGCTTCGAGGCAGAGCAGCTTCATTGTATTGATGGAAGAACACGGCCTGAATCTGCTGATTGTGGAACTCGTGGTCTTGGCGATTTGTACATTCGCCGCGATCGGAACGGACGAGTATTGGAGCAAGTCGGCGGCCAAACAGGAGGGTACCGAGGCAGATTCGGCTGTGACGAGTACCAACCAGCTTGAGCATCCCGACGAAGCGGCGACGAAAACAACGACCGAAACGACCGAGGAGTAGGCTGATATGAGCGACCCAGTTGCCGACCGGCTGAACGCTCTGCGTGAAGAGTTGCGATACCACGATAGAAAATACTATGTCGAAGCCGACGCGGTGATTAGCGATCATGAATATGACCACTTGATGACCGAATTGAAGCAGCTAGAAGCAGAGCATCCCGAATGGGTGACGCAGGATAGTCCGACGCAACGTGTCGGCGAGCAGACCGTCGAGGGGCTCGATAAAGTCGAGCACCGCTTGCCCATGCTGTCGATCGAAAACACGTATAGCATGGAGGAGTTGCAACAGTTTGCCACACGAACGGAGAAGCTCCTCGAGGGAGAGACGATCGAGTGGAGCGTCGAATTGAAAATCGATGGCGTTGCTGCATCGGTCATTTACGAGAATGGCCAATTGGTTCGAGCGGTTACTCGCGGCGATGGACAGGTTGGAGACGACATTACCCGCAACATCCGCACGATCGTCGATGTTCCGCTACGTCTCACGACGGATTCGCCACCGGTAGTCTTCGAGATCCGTGGCGAAGTCTACATGCGAAATTCTGACTTGGTCGTACTGAACGAAAAGCAACAGGATGCCGGGGAGGCCGTCTATAAGAATACACGTAATGTCGCCGCCGGGAGTATTCGACTACTCGATCCTAAGCTGTGTGCCGAACGAAACTTACGAATGTTCTGTCATGGCATCGGGTATTGTGAAGGATTGGAGTCGCAAACTTATGATGGCTTCCTCAAGGACGTTCGCAGCTTTGGCCTTTCTCCAACGCCCCATGCCAAATCGTTTTCTAAGTTTGGCGAGGCGACGGAGTATGCAGAAGAACTTACCAAGCGACTTCACGAGTTGGACTTTGAAGTCGATGGACTGGTACTGAAAGTTGATAGTCTTGACCAACGCGAACGATTGGGTAACACGGCCAAAAGCCCGCGATGGGTCGCCGCGTACAAATGGGAAAAATACGAAGAGGTGACGACGCTTCGTGAGATTCGCGTCCAGGTAGGAAAGACCGGCGCGATAACGCCCGTCGCTGAATTGGAGCCGGTCCAATTGGCCGGAACAACGGTTAGCCGCGCCAGTTTACACAACGCAGAGGAGATTGGACGAAAGGACATTCGCGTCAGTGACACCGTTGTTGTCGAGAAGGCGGGCAAAATCATTCCTCACATTGTGCGCGTGGAAAAACACCTCCGCGACGACACCTCGGTTCCCTACGAATTCCCCACGACTTGCCCGGAATGTGGGACTGAGCTGACTAAAGACAAAGGCGGTGTTTATATCAGATGCCCCGAGTATCAATGTCCAGCGCAGTTGAAAGAACGGATTCGCTACTTCGCATCCCGTAAGGCGATGGATATCGAGGGGCTCGGTGATAAGTTGGTTGACCAATTAGTTGCTGGCGAGATGGTTGCCAGTTTCGGTGATCTGTATCGCTTGACATTTGACCAAGCCGTATCGTTGGAACGGATGGGCAAGAAATCCGCTGATAGTCTGCTAGATGGTATTAGCGAAAGTAGGAATCGAGGCTTGGGTCGGCTCTTGAATGCACTCTCCATTCGTCACGTGGGTACCCGAGTTGCTGAGGTTCTAGCGGGGCATTTCGGGACGATGGACGCACTGCAACAAGCTAGCGTTGAGGAGATCGGAAAAATCCATGAGGTTGGCGACACGATTGCGCAGAGTGTTCATGACTTTCTGAATGACCAACGCGGCATTGATCTGATCGATGATCTCCGGTCGATTGGTTTGGATATGGCGGCGGCCAAGACGCTGGCTGTGGAAAATGCGAAATTCGCCGGCAAGGCTTTTGTTGTGACCGGAACGCTACATAAATACACTCGCGACGAGATTCAGGACCGCATAAAATCGCTGGGCGGGCGGGCCTCATCGAGCGTGTCCAAGAAAACCGACTACTTGGTCGCCGGCGAAAACGCCGGAAGTAAACTATCGAAGGCCGAGAAGCTGGGGATTACAATTTTGTCTGAAGAGGAATTCGATCTGTTGGCAAGCGGGGACTGACGTCTCCTCTACGTGTGGAGTCATGATGAAAAAAATTATTTGTGCTGTCGCGATGGTCTGCATTGTTCACGCAACGACTGTCTCGGCTGATGAGTTGATAGTGGGTGACGACGCGCCTGAGATGGAACTCGCCGGCAGCGATGGCAAGATCTACAAATTGTCGGATTTTAAGGACAAGAAGGCGGTGATCATCGCCTGGTTTCCCAAGGCATTTACGGGTGGCTGTAAGGTGGAATGCGAGTCGTTTCGCCGGTCGGCAGACGATCTAGGCAAGTTCAACGTGGTCTTGTTGGCGGCAAGCTGCGACCCGTTGGAAAGAAACACCGCCTTCGCCAATGCGCTCAAAGTCGACTACCCCATTTTGAGCGACCCTGACGGAAAGGTGGCAACCGCGTACGGAATTTTTGGCAAACTGCGCAAGTACTCTTCGCGAACGACGTTCATTGTCGGCAAGGACGGAAAGTTGCTGTCAATCGACCGCAAGGTCGATGTCGAAAACCACGGGCGCGACCTTGTCGAGAAACTTGGTGAACTGGGTGTTGAAATGGTTGAGTAGTACTTGGAGTGCGGTGACTTATCACCGCTTTTCTGGAACTGACTTGAACCAAATACATCCGTGATGATTCGCACGGTTTGTCTTAACAGCCCATGTTTTCCAGAGACTTGTGTGGTGCAGAGTGAGCTGGCCGTGTTGCGGTGGATTTCCGGATTGTAATTCTGGGTCATTCGCTGCAAGTCATACCAAAGCCGCCCTCGGTTCTGTTGGGCTATTTTCTTCGACTGCCCGCGCGGATCAGAAAAAACGTAAACCCGCCGCGGTGGATTAAGTCCTTATTGCCAAAAGCTTTGGATAGCTGCTCGTCGTCCGTTTCGGCCACCTGCTAGCCTTTGTCCGGCTTTGTTACGGCACATCGTGGTATGGCGTTTGCTATTGGAAAAAACAGCAATAAGCAACCACAGGAAAACTTCTTAGTCGCTAGGTCTATTGAGATGGACCTGGTTATCTGGGTCTTCAAGGACTGAACACTGCCATGATCATCGGGAAAACACATGACGAACGGAGCGATGCAGATTCACGGTCAGGTGGTCCGCCTCGCTCGACTTCGGACGTCGTCAGCGGGGCACTCTTGGAGGCAAGAATCAATGTTGACCTGTTGACATTGGACGAATGGAAAGCGATTTTATTCGGCGCCTTTCAAGCCGTAAGCGAAGCTTCCTCGCTTCCGCCGGCTTTGTCGGAAAAGGAATTTGTCGCCAGAGAGACTCTATGGAAAACGACCGTCAATCACTAACATCTGTGCCGGATATCCCCGTGTCCTGGGCAAACTGTCTGTCCGAGGTGACATCGAGTGGTGGTTATCAGCGTCTGATTGAAATTCTTCAAGATGAACGGAGTCGCCACACTGTTTTCCCGCCTGTGGAGGCCACTTATGCCGCATTGAACTTGACCCCGTTCGAGGAAGTCCGCGCAGTTATTTTGGGCCAGGATCCGTATCATGACGATGGCCAGGCGCACGGCCTGAGTTTTTCGGTACAGCGCGGACACCGGCTGCCGCCGTCTTTGCGCAACATTGTCAAGGAACTGCACGAGGATCTGGGCGAGAGCATCGACATCACTCACGGCGACCTGACGGATTGGGCTCGTCAGGGCGTTCTCTTGCTAAACACCGTATTGACGGTTCGAGCACATGAAGCGAATTCTCATCGAAACGTGGGCTGGGAATCGGTTACCGACGGCGTCATTCGAGCGGTGAGTCAACGTTCGGCGCCGGTCGTGTTCGTGCTGTGGGGTGCCGCAGCCGCAAAGAAAATACCGTTCATCGACACCGCCTGCCACGCAATTATCGCCTCTGTGCACCCTTCGCCTCTGTCGGCTCGGCGTGGGTTCTTCGGTTCCAAACCGTTCTCCAGAATCAATGCGCATCTGCACAGTTCGGGGAGCCAACCGATCGATTGGTATCGGCCCTGGCGCTGACACGTATCACAAAAAGATGTGGTCTTGAATGTGTGGCACTGGCTCTGCCAGCGTCCCTAAATTTTCCGGACGCTATTGGGCTTTGCCACACCACACACCACTTACCCGGCCAACCGACTTATTCGATTCACCGGTTGCCGAGCTGCCTTTGCAGCGAGCTCATGGCTATATTGCATGAGGTAGGCGTCTTCAATCGTATCGTCGTAAAAGTCCCGCAGGACTGAGATCGCGCGGAATCCCATCTTGCGAAAGAACAGTTGAGCATCGAGATTCGTTTCGCGAACCTCGAGCATGATCCGATTGCGACGCTGATGGGAGAGTTTCGTGATTAGTTTTCCGAGCATTTGTTCGCCGACACCACAGCGACGATAGTCTTCGTGCACGGAAAAATTCAACACATGGAGGCGGTTCTTGTGTAGCTCGTAGATCATGAACCCGACGATTGATTCGTCGTGTTCGGCCACCATGCCGATGCAATTCCTCTGCCGCAGGCAGCGGATGAAGTCCTCTTCGGACCAGGGAAATTCGAAGCTCTGTTCTTCGATTCGCAGAACCTCTGGCATATCTCGCCGGATCATCCACCGTATGTGTACGTAGATGTCTTGTTGACCTTCCACAGCCATGCCCGACTCCTTCCTTGATTCCGGGAATTCTTCGTGGCCGGAACGATCCACAGGTGTCTCTCAAGGTGCTAGTTCACGCGCGACAGTTCATCCTGAATTGCCCTGTGACGGCGGGTAAATTATCAGAACATCGCGATACTGCCAATAGAACCTGGGGTAATTCGTTGGGCAGAATCTCTATTGACTAATTGACGGGAATAATATCCGCACGAAGTCCCCCTGTTTTACTGCTTTTAGTCTCTACATAGCCAACCGAATGAACGATCGCTCGATACATCGCTCCGGGGTTGAATACCAGGGTTTCCCCAATTTTTTCGTTGCGAGACCTGTGCGTGTGCCCATGGCAAACCATGTCCCAGTCCCCCGATTCAATATAGTCGTTAAGAATCGCTTCAAAGTGTCCGTGAGTGACGGCAATTCGTTGACCATCCCATTCGAGTTCAGCTTGTAGCCCATGGAGAGTGTGACCGAGCCTAGCAGCAGCTTGCTCGATTTCCTGAATGTTGTAATCGACATTTCCGAGGACGTAATCTGTCGGCCATTTCGAAAACAAGTCAGGGATGTCGGCGGAGCCTATATCTCCGCAGTGAATCACTCGATCAACAGCGAGACTTTCCAGCATCCGTACGGCATCCAACGTATACTGCAAGTGGCCGTGCGTATCGCTTACAATTCCAATTCTCATTTTCTACTAGCTGCCTCTGGCGGTTGGCTGTCAGCCTCGACTTTGATCTTGTTTTGGGAAGACTGATTCCGAATGGACCCCACGTTTCGCGCCCAACTGTTTTTCGCCGTACTGTTCGTCGGAACCGTCTGCTTCATCTGGCGAAATATCGCCTCGAAAGATTTTACACTTCCCCAATGGTGCCTGTGGGTCAGCTGTATTTTTATCACGCGAGTGTTGTGGTGTGTACGAATTCCGAGGTTAGAAATCGCGACGAGGGAACGAGGTGTTGTGTTCATCGCGAATCATCGGAGTTCGATCGATCCGTTTTATTTTCAATCGCGGCTCTTTTTTCCGATGCATTGGATGGTCGCTCGTGAGTACTGTGAGCACCCGGCGTTTCGCTGGTTTCTAAAGCAGTGCGAAGTCATTCCGGTGAATCGAGGTGGTGTCGACATTCGATCCACCAAGTCGGCGATTAACCTGGCTCAACAGGGTGGTGCCGTGGGAATGTTCCCCGAAGGCCGCATCAACACGACAGACCGACTCATGCTACCCGTTCGACCCGGTGTTGTGCTCACCGCTCTACGTGCAAACGCGTTGATCGTGCCATGCCACATTGAAGGTTCGCCCTTCGATAAGACAGCTTGGAGTCCGTTCTTCATGGCTGCACGGGTGCGGATACGCGTTGGGACACCAATCGATCTGAGCGGGGAGGATGCCGAGCGTTTCAAGCAGGATGAAGCTGGCAAGTTTATGCGAGAAATTGTTCGGCAGATCGCTCTGCTGGCCAATCAACCTGATTTTGAACCGCAACTTGCCGGCCGACGGTGGAAACCAGATTCGTTGTAAACGGTGTGCTTCTCGTAACTGCGTTCTCCTTCGCTGACGCGTCTGGTAACGGAATCCGAGCGAAACCCGATACGTCAAAAAGGGAGAATCTGATATGCGGCTTTCAAGGCCAACTACTACGGAGTCTTACTGGAATTCAATAGGTCCAGGTACACCTCGCGCCCCTCTGTCAACAGCTCTTCGATCGTGATTTGATGACGGCTCGGCACGCGGTTTCTCCGACGAATGTCCGTACGTAAGCGATCAATCCAATCGAGAAAATACTCTGCGTCCTGCGGAGAAACGAATCGTTCATTGTCGACTACCAGATAGATCGGACTGGTGTGCCCGTAGACCGTGCCGTCAGGTTGTTGAGGATGCCGAGGGCCGCTGGCCCGCAAGGCAATCCAACCTGATCGAGCAACTGGAACTTGTTCGTCGATGACGATTTTCAGCGGATTCAAGTTTACGTCGATGGTTGTGGCAACTACTCCGTTGACAATCAATTCGACTTTGTCGATCGGATACTGGGATGTAACTTCTCCTACAACACGCACTGATCCGGTTTCGTTTAACCGAATGGTACTGCCTGCCATTTTTTCGTTCACAGCGAATCGCAACATCGGTCCATTGGTGACAAACGTGCGTCCCTTTTTCAGTCCACCAATCCACTTCGAATAGCTAAACTTGCCGTCAACATGCACGTAGACACGAGCTTGACCGGGAAGGCGGCTGCGAACGCGGTTTAGAAAGCAGTCGGTGCCGGCCGATGCCGGTAAGTGAAACCCGCAATTCAGCAACCGGTACCAAAGTGGCACTGTCGCCGTGTGATTCGACCCCATCACATCGAGCGTGTCGATCTTGCCAAGCGCCACATCTAACGGCAACGCCTTGGCCGAGTAGGCGGCCAAGTACGGGTCTTTCAAGTTGTTTGTCGGGTGCGTGTAGTTTACATGCCCCAGTTGATCGTGGGTGAGGTCAGCTATCTGGGCGTTTGACGGGTGATCGTGGGGATTCGTCGTATCGGCAAATCCTGTAAAGATCGGCTCGACTAACTGCCGCAGATTGAGGAGCGTCAAATGGCCCCAGATTGTGCTGCGAAATTCCTGATTCCAATACAACAGTGTTTGGTTGGTAGATTGCGGATCGAGCTTCCCGCGAAAGAACTCGCGATCGAACACGCCGTCGGCTTCGGAATTGGCGACCATGAAGTTACTAACGACCAAGTCCTCCCCCGCCGATTGGGCGAACATCGTACGAGGTGAGTTGTACCACTGCCCGTATCCATAGTTGGCGTGGATGTGACTCTCCCCCGAATACCATTGCTCTGCTCGCTGATTCGTCCAGCGTTCCAAGTGCAATGCCAGTTTTGTCGCACGTTTTGCTCTAACTCTCACTCGTGCACTCAGCACGCGATACTCAGGTCCGCGTGCCGCGGTAATGAAATACTCACCTTCGGGAACTTCCAGCTCCGCGTCCTCCGTCGCGTAGAAGTGCATTCGATCTCGGAGCATTCGGTAAATCGAACCATGGGGGGCATGGTACTCGCCGTTGATGCGGCGAACCGAAATGCGAGCCGTCGTTTTCGATCGTTTACCACTTGGATCGGTGGGGTCATCCCAGACGGTCAACTGGATTCGGCCGCTTGGATGCTGGTATTTCCTTGATCCGATTGCAACCAACACATCCTGTTGTGATTTGAGATGCCTCGCTACCAAGACCGTGGCTCCGTCACGGTTGTCCGTAAACAACAACCACTCGCCGTTCCGGTCGGTACTTGGGGAGTCTTCGTCCGCCTGACCGAACGTGAGTTTACGGGTCTCCCGCGCGGCATCATCCAGTGGGACCAACCATAGGTCGTTGTGCGCTCCGCCGACGTTGCTGACCACATAGAGGGCTCGGCCGTCGGATCTCCAGGCCAGTTCGTAGACTCGTCCCGGGAATTCGATCAGCTCTCGTTTTGTTTTCCCGTCGGCTGACACGATCCCGATCATGCATTGCGGCCCGTTGTTTCCTCCTTGTTCGCCGCTCACGTCTCGGGTTGTTGCCACAGCGATTTGGTTACCGTCGTGCGATAACGCAAAACGGAGGCCGCGTTCGTCCGGCACGACAAACGGGCTCAACTCGCCATTTGATAAATCCAACCAACTGATCCCCGCTCGACCTCCTGCCGCACGAAAGTTGCTCAACAACCGTTTCCCATCCGGCGAAAAGAAAAGATGGTCTTTCGCTACCACATCTTTTGGTAGTGGCAACGGTTTTCCATCTGCTGCCGAGATCATATGAACCGGCCCACGCAGTGCACCATGCCCTCGCATGAATGCAATTCGACTGCCGTCCGCCGACCAGGCCGGATAGGCATCGAATCCTTCGTTGGCTGTCAATTGCTGGTGTTCGCCTCCCTCTCGCGAGGATCGCCAAATCGAGCCGTGGTAGGAGTAGACGATGGACCCGCCATCGGGCGACAATCGAGGAAGAAGTGCTCCCCTTAGTAGATCGTGGCCATCATGCGCGGTTAGCGACTGAGCACATAATGCAACCAGTGATATGGTTGCCACAAACGGGGCGATACGTCGGCCCGGTAACCGATACAAATTCATAGCGACCTACCTCGCTGCTTCGAAGCCGTCCCGTACGAGTGCCGAAAAACCGGACTGCAAAGGGCGTATGTCGTAGCCATACGTCTTGAGCAGTTCGGTGGCGACCAGGACTCGACCACCGGACCGGCAGTGGAAGTAAATAATTTTGGTCTTGGGCAACTTGGCTTGTAGGCTTTTTGATAATCCATCATTCGTCGCCCCGGCCCGGATCTCACTCAACGGTAGCAGCGAAGCTTCCTGGAGGTGTCCGCCGTCCCACTCGGCTTGCTCACGAACGTCGATTAAGGCGGCCGTACCGTTTGCCAGCAATCGTATCACATCATCAATCGAATCGGTCGTATGGCCGCGTGATGTTGTTCGTTCAGTCTTGCGAAATCGCAGCCAATACGATTGCTCCATGAAGTCCTTCTCTTCATCGACCTCGAATCCGGCCAATTCGATTTCACGCTGAAACGTCTCCTTGCCAGCCCGCACGTGGTTCATGATCCACTCGGAACTCTTCCCTTTCTCCCGATGAAATTCGACCAGAACGATCGAACCGTCAGGGCGTAAGGCGCGACGCAATGAACGGAGGGTGCGGTAGGGGAATTCGAAATGATGATACGTATCGCAAATAAATACCAAGTCGATCGAATTATCTGGCAGCTCGGCCGAAGTCGGAGTGCAGACAATGCCTTTGACGTTCTTATACCCCTCTTGCTGACTCGTCTTGGTCACGTGTGCCACAAATTCCTTGGAGATATCCACCGCGTAGACGCGTCCGGTCTCGCCCACTCGAGGCGCCAGCATCCGAGTGAATAATCCCGTTCCAGCGCCGATGTCTGCGACGATCATTCCGGGGCGCAGGCCGCAACTGTCGATTATCTCTTGGCGAAAGTCGTAGACTTCGCGACCTTCCCGCTCGAACCGTTCCGTAAAACTTCCGACGTCCGGTTCGCTAAACGACTTATTGATCCCCGGCCGAACACTCTTCTCCTGTCCGACGGCGTGTGGTGAAAGGGTGATCACAACCAACAGGCAGATCGCTATACGGTTCATATCAGACACTCCAGCCAATAAAGTGAGGAATCGACCTCAAATTCTAATCGTTCTGGGAGTGTGTGGCACTGGCTTCGCCAGTGTTTTTGTGAAGTGATCCGACCGCGAACTCTGCCAAGACCGGGTATTAGCCGGAACTCGCTAGCTTCCGGGTCTTGCGAAGAGGTCACCGGTATTCGCACCGCTCGGATCGAACCTGATGGTGCTCAAATCGAATCATCAAACGTGACTTCGGTCATCGCTCCTTCGGAATTTGTGGTCCATCACGACTTGGGTTCGATAGGCGATCCTCTCCCAGAGCGGTTCACGGGTACCGCCGTTGGCGATTTGCGACAGGTGGGACACCATCAGGGTTTCTTGGGCAGACGATCGGCTGTTGGCGAACTCGTCGACTTCGTGCCGTTGAACTCTCTTCTTCATGTCGAAATCACACGCATCGATTGTATACTCGGCCGACGACGTGTCGAAAAATAGGGAGCTGTTATAATAGGGGAGCACAAAATCTTGCACGTGAAGAGACCCGTTCGTGCCCGCAATGTTGCCCCACTGCTGGTTCGCTGTAAGAAATGAACAGTAGAAATGCGCGGTGGACGTCTCGTCGAAAATCAACTCGGCGGAGAATTCCATCGGCACCTTTCCCGGGCTGTCGGCCCGACTCTGGGTTACCAGCGAGCGGCCGATGACGCGTTGAGGCATTCGCCATTTCATGGCCCATAGGATGAGTCGGATTCTATTCCATCCCAAGTCTCCGACGCAGCCCTGCGGTTCTAATTTGCTGCTCATGCGAATATTATCTTGTAGGAATTCGTCCGGCGCACGGAACGTGTGGTGCGAGACGATCCGTCGGATGTCGCCAACTTGATCGCTATTCCAAAGCACATCACCCATCGCTGGCAGCCGAGCGCTGTGCATGAACATGACGCCGTCCATGTACTGGACATTGTTTTCTCGGCAGACCTGAAGCATCTCGACGAAGTCGGCTGTTGATGTGGCCGAAGGCTTCTCACCCAAAATGTGTTTACCCGCCCGAGCCGCTTTGATAACCCATTCCTTCCGTATCCCCGTTGGCAACGGAATGTACACCGCATCAATATCGTCACGTTCTAACAACGCATCGTACGAATCCGGGGCTGCGTTTTGGCAAACGTCAATGAACTCATCCGCACGCTGTTGCGAACGGCTGCCGACCGCTGTCAAGGTGGCGTTTGATGCGTTACGGATCGCTCGCCAGTTCTTTTGAGCGATTGTTGCGGTTCCAAGAATTCCCCAACGGCATTGCTCTGTCGTCATTTTTGAACTCGTGCTTTCGATGCGGCGTGTTCGATTACTAAAAACTGGCGGGACCATATCGTACGGAAAGCCGCCTCTTTTTCAAGGCGGGCAAATTGAAAGCTGCGGCATTGGAAAAACAAGCACGAAGCGGCAGCGAGTGAGTCTCGAGAGAGGCAAATAACTCACTCGGTGCCGCTTCTCGCTTGTATTGCTGCCACGCAAATTAACTAATCTCGCGCGGGCTTCGCGTTGGTTGTACCCACATGGGCGATCAGTTCACTGACGATCGCGGCATGGGAGTCGACCAAGTTCTTGATGGGGTCAGCCGAAGTGGTGATATCGTATAACTCGAGTGAATTCTCCTTGTCGCCGGACCAGGAAATCAAACGATGTGTCTTGGAACGCACGCTTACCGCATTCGACCAGTAACTTCGAGAGATTGTGCGTACTTCTGAATCGGCCCGCTTCAACTCCGGATCATCCAGAAGCGAGCGGAAGGATATTCCGTCGAGAGGAAACTGCGTTTCGGTATTCTCAAGATCGCATAGGTCGACCAGAGTTGGATAGATGTCGATGCTGTCGACCAATGCGCGACACGACCTGCCATTGCCGCTGGTTGTCGGATCGCGAACCAGTAGCGTACTCCGCACGGCTCGTTCTAGCGGCGTGTGTTTTGCCCAGATCGCCGAATCGCCGAGGTGCCATCCGTGATCTCCCCAAACGACCACGATCGTCGATTCAGCGAGTCCCAAGTCGTCAATCGCGTTGAGCACCTTTCCGACCTGACGGTCGACATATCTAACGCATGCCAAGTAGGCTCGCCGGGCTTCGATTTGGTCGGCTGCCGCTAACGGGCGACTCTTTTTGAACGGCATGGTGTACTTGTAGAATTCGCCGCTTCGATGAAACGCTTTGCTTTCGGTTACGTCGGGGTGTGGCGGAGCAGGCACGTCAACACTTTGCAACGCTTCCCAATCCTGCTGTGGTGCGACGAACGGCAGATGCGGTTTGAAAAATCCAACCGCTAGAAAGAACGGTTGCGACTGGTTTTTTAGCTGACTCAACTGCCGTACGGCGGTTTGAGCAAGAAGGCCGTCTGGCAGTGCTTCGTCTTTTTGCACGGAGAATTCCATGAGATCGAGATTTCCTGTGCCATCCTCACGATGACGTCCGCCGGCATAGGCGAAGAAAATACCCCAGCCTCGCTTCCAGCTCCCGTATGGTGTGTCCAAGACGCTCCAGGCACCGGGCATTTCTAACCGTCCGTCTCCCTTGCCGTTGTACTGATAGACTTTTCCATCGGCCGTATGCGAGATCTTGCCGATACCGACTGTCGTGTAACCGTTGCGGCGAAACAACTCTGGCATGCTATTCGCGCCTTGCTGCGGTGAACTAGTAAGGGCTGATTCTCCCTGATGAAACGCGTTATTGTTGCGAGTTACTTTTGAAGAATAAGGACTTCGCCCCGTCAACATGGCGTACCGTGATGCGCCACAGGTGGCCACTTGCACAAAGTGATTGTGAAACAACACGCCTCGCGCGGCCAGGCGGTCGAGATTTGGGGATATTGCGTGCGCATGACCGTAACAGCCAAGTTCCGGACGCAGGTCATCGATGGCGATGAATACGACGTTCTTCTTCGCGACATCTTGCCCGTGGCAAAGTGGTGAATACAACAGGCCAACGACGAAGAGGACGGTCATTGCGCGGAACACCCGGATGAACGCGACCAAGGAATCATGTATCATAAACGCTCTCACCAGTATCAAGCACCGAACACCGAACACCGAACATCCATGTCATACCGACTCGCTGTCACGACGTCTCTCTGCTTCCTTCTCTTTCCCTTGGTCGCGTCGGCCGATGTCAGTTTACCATCGGTTTTTAGCGAACACATGGTTCTGCAACGAAAACAGCCGATCCAGGTCTGGGGCTGGGCCTCCCCGGGTGAGGGTGTCAAAGTAAAATTGGGCGAGTCGTCTGCCGTCACTACGACGGGGAAAGATGGGCGTTGGCAGCTGAAGCTACCACCGATGGACGCAGGTGGACCCCTTCAGCTGACGGTTCAGGCAGCAGACGGTCCCGCCGTCGTGGTGGACGACGTCTACGTGGGTGAGGTTTGGCTCTGTTCGGGCCAGTCCAATATGGCGATGAACGTTTCACGTGCGCGGCAAGCGGATGTGGAAACGGCAGCGGCGAACCATCCTCAGATTCGCATGTTCAAGGTTGCATCAGCGCCAAACACCGGCGTTTGTAGCCCCGAGACGGTCGGTAGGTTTTCGGCGACGGCCTATTTCTTTGGGCGCAAGTTACACCGAGAACTAAACGTTCCCGTTGGACTCATCAACTCCTCCGTCGGCGGTACCTCGATTGAATCGTGGACCAGCATGGCGGCGCAGAGTAAGGTAGCTACGATCGAGCCGCGATTAGACGCTTGGCGAGAACAAGATGCAGCGTTTGACGCAAAAAGAGCGACGGCTCAATACGAAAAGGCGGTTGCTCGCTGGGAAGTGCAGCGAAAGAAAGCCCTGGCTGATGGTAAACGCGCGCCGCGAAAACCGCGTGAAGCATCGCAGCCCCGCTTGGACCGCAACTATCCGTCGAATCTTTTCAATGGCATGATTCATCCGATTGTCGGCTACACGATTCGTGGAACCATTTGGTACCAAGGCGAAAATGCATCCGGACGCGGATTTGCCCAACTGTATCAAGCACAACTCACCACGCTGATCCGCGATTGGCGCCATCGTTGGGGGCAGGGCGACTTTCCATTCGCCTGGGTCCAACTGCCGAACTTTCGTGCCGCTCAGACGGAGCCGAGCGAAACGACCGGTTGGGTGCTCGTTCAAGAAGGCATGCTGAAGACGCTCAGCGAACCGTACACTGGCATGGCGGTGACAATCGATATCGGCGAAGTGAATGACATTCACCCCAAGAACAAGCAGGACGTTGGTAGTCGGCTCGCCGCTTGGGCGTTGGCGGATGTCTACGACCGCCGGGGCTTGGCGATGGGACCGATCGCGTTCGAGACGATATTTGCCGAGGGGCGAGCGGTTGTGAAATTTGTGCATGCCGCGGGGCTTAACGCCGCGGGGAAGCCGATCGAGGGCTTCGCCCTCGCAGGTGAAGATCGAGTTTTCCACTGGGCGGAAGCGAGGCTCGATGGCGACGTCGTGGTTGTTTCCTGCAAGCAAGTGAGCAAGCCGGTGGCGGTGAGGTACGCTTGGGCCCAGAATCCGAAATGCAATCTTCGCAACGGTGCTGGAATTCCTGCCTCTCCTTTCCGTTCCGACGATTGGGATGAGTCTCAAAACCAATGAGCGGCGATCAGGAAAACCCAACGGCCCCCAGGCCCGATCGAAGCGAATTATTCTCGACCTCGCTGGCCGCCCGTGAGATCCGCATGGTGGCCCGTACATTCCGCTGGACGGCTTTGGCGGGACTTGCGTTTTCGGCCGCAATGTTGGTCCAATCCGTCCCGAACATTCGGCTCGCTCAAGATGCCAACGAGTCAACTCTATGGTGGGCCATGGTCCCCATTTCTTTGCTCTTTGGCGCCGCGTTCTTCGTGCTACTGGTGGCAACCAAGAACCTCAACACGGGCCATCCATCAGGACGGAAGCAAGCGATCCTTGCTTGTCATCTGATGTATTTCGGCCTACCTCTCTTTACGATCGTCGGATGGATCTGCAAACGAAAAATCATCCAACACTACGATGACTATTGCGAACTCGTAGGTCACTTTCGGCGAAAGTGACCTACCTTGCCCCGTCAAAGCGTCTGCGATACCTTGCGTTATCTAAGTACCAGGCCTCGGAAATAGAACGAGAATATCATGCGCTGCCAGTGTTCACCTGCCTATCTGTGCTTCCGCAATGATATCGTTCGGCGGGAGTGGAAGGGCTGCGGAGGCGATGAAACCGTTAGTCGATTCGTCTGATCGATTGGTTCTGGTCGGGCCGACGATGATTGAGCGGATGCAACGGTACGGATACTTGGACACGCTGCTAGCTCAGCGGACCGCGGGAAAGATCGAGACGCGGAACTTGGGTTGGAGTGGTGACACGGTGTTTGGAATATCTCGCGCCGTGTTCGGAACACAAGAGGTTGGCTTCAATCGCCTTGTCAACGACGTCGTTCAGGCGAAGCCCACCGTCATCTTGTTGGCGTACGGCCGCAACGAAGCATTGGAAGGTCGGATTGGGGAGGCGGTCTTTGAAAAACAGTACCGCCTGCTGGCGTCAACGCTGGTCGAGAAAACCAAAGCACGTCTGATCTTGCTTCAACCCAGAAGAGTTGAGTGGCAAGGGCCACCGCTCCCCGCGCCGGCAAAGTGGAACGGCAATCTCGACCGTTACCGCAACATTATCCGCCGGATAGCGAACGACATAGACGTGACACTGATTGAGTCGACTGCGACAGACGATTGGACGATCACTCGCAACGGGCTACACCCAACGCGCGCCGGTTTCTGGAAGTACTCGTCGTGGCTGGCCGATCAGTTGATTCCACCCCCATCGTCCCATGTTTGGCAGATATCCACCGCACCGGATTCGCCGATCCAGGCCAGGAAGCTCACGAGTGTCGTCTACCAGTTCACGATCGAGGGCCCGCTTCCACCACCGGATGCTCCAGCGGGGGCAGCCAATCATCGTCTTCCGACAATTAAAATCGCTGGCCTTCCGGAGGGCGAATACCAACTCTCGAACAATGGCGTGCCCTTGAAGACCGCTTCCGCCAAAGACTGGAAACAGGGCCTCAAGGTGTCAGCGTCCGGCGGAGCCGTGCAAACGGAGAAGATTCGCCAGTTGGCGATCGCCAAGAATCAACTCTACTTTCACCGCTATCGACCGCAGAATGAAACTTACCTGTTTTTGTTTCGCAAGCATGAACAAGGTAACAATGCTGTGGAAATACCACAGTACGAACCACTCGTCGCCGCACTCGAACAACAAATCGCTAAGTTGGCCGAACCGACTCACACCGTCTATCGTTTGGCGAGAATTCGATAGCTGAAGCAATCGTACAGATTCGATCGATTCCATTTCACAAACTATCTCCATCATGCACGCACTTCAAAACTCTCCTCGACTGGGTTCGTATCTCTCATTTTCGACCAGTCTCCTCCTTTTGCCGGCCGTGTTCCTGCCATCATCCGCGGTGGCCCAGCGAAACTTGAAGGACATCCCATCGACAAAAATTGACGACGAGTTGGCGTCGTTTGTGGTAGCGGATGGATTTGAGGTAAATCTCTACGCGTCGGATCCCAAAATCGCGAAGCCAATTCAAATGAACTTTGATGCCGACGGTCGGCTCTGGCTGGCGACGAGCGAAGTCTACCCACACATCAAACCGGGCCAGCAAGCAGACGACAAGATTCTCATTCTCGATGACACCGACCGCGACGGCGTCGCCGATAAGACAACCGTTTTTGCCGATGGGCTGTTGATTCCGACGGGCGTCCTGCCCGGGGACAAAGGTGCCTACGTCGTTAACAGCACCGAGTTGCTCCATTTTCGCGACACCGATGGTGACGGAAAGGCCGACCGATCGACCGTCGTCCTATCCGGGTTCGGTAGCGAAGATACCCATCACCTGTTGCACACTCTGCGGTGGGGACCCGATGGCGCATTGTATATGAACCAGTCGATTTATATTCACAGCCACTTGGAAACGCCATATGGAGTGCGACGCCTCAATGGTGGAGGGATTTGGCGATTCCGCCCCGACACCCTGGAACTCGACATCGTCTGCGAAGGGTTCGTAAACCCCTGGGGAAATCACTTCGATGACTGGGGGCAACAATTCGCTACCGACGGCGCTTACGGCGAGGGAATCAATTATGTTTTTCCGGGCGCCATTTATGTCACCGCGCCCAACGCGAAGCGGCGCCTGCTGGGGCTCAATCCCGGAAGTCCTAAACACTGCGGCTTGGAGATCGTTGGCGGTAGCCACCTACCCGATTCCTGGCAGGGAAACATGATCACCAACGACTTTCGAGCACATCGAGTCTGCCGATTTGTGGTTAGCGAGGACGGATCCGGTTATGCATCACGACAAGAGGTGGAAGTGATCAAGTCGTCACATGGTTCGTTTCGTCCCATCGATGTGAAGCTTGGGCCCGACGGTGCGATCTATATTGCCGATTGGTACAACCCCATCATTCAACACGGCGAGGTGGACTTCCGCGATTCGCGACGCGACCACGTTCACGGCCGGATTTGGCGTGTTTCGGCCAAGAATCGACCTCCGGTTGAACGAACCCTGATCACCGGCCAGCCGATCGAGAAGTTATTGGATCTGTTGCGATCGCCGGAGCCGTGGCAACGCCAGTTCGCCAAGTTGGAACTCAAGCAGCGTGAACCGGTGCAAGTGGTGGCGGCACTTGGTCAATGGCTCGAGCAGTTAGATCGCGACGACCCGCAGTACGGACACAATCGACTGGAAGCGCTTTGGCTCTACGCCGTTGCTACGACAATTGTTGGGTTCCGCCGACCATCGTGTTCGCGCCGCGGCTATGAAGATTGCCGGCGATTGGCACTTGAGTTTTCCCGATCGATTGGAGTGGTATCAACGTGCCGTCCGCGATGAACACCCGCGAGTTCGTCTGGAAGCCGTTCGCAATCTGGCACGAGAAGACACGGTGGAAGCCGCTGTCTGGGCTCATCGGATCCTCGACGCACCGATGGACCGGTTCCTCGATTTTGCGCTCTGGCAGACTGCCCGCGACCTGCAGTCCTCTTGGCTTTCCGCGTTGCAAAGTGGCCAGCCGACATTCCCAGACTCAGCTCACTTGATCTTTGCCTTGAAAGCCGTTGAATCACCCAATGTTGTTCCTCCGCTTTTGAAGTTGCTTACCGAGACAGAGGATGTCAAATCGCGAGGTGAAATGGTGGGAATCGTGGCGAACTTGGCGAGCGTCGAGCAAATAACCGCGTTACTCGATTGGTTGGCGGGCGTTGCCGCTGGCGAACGCGCCGCCTATCTTGAACACGTCCTGACCGCAACGGCCCAGAGTAATCGTCGACCGCAGGCGTCACAGCACAAACGCATTGTAGGCTGGCTTAGCAGTGATGACGCCAGATTAGTCAACGTGACGGTGAGGGCCATTGGTGATTGGAAAATCACGTCCGCCGAACCGACGCTTGTCGGCTTGCTCACGGACTCCAAGGCGTCGCCCGAACTCAAAAACGCTGCGATCCGCGGGTTAGCGGCCCTGGCAACCGATTCGGCGTTGGATAAAGTGACCGCCATCGCTCGTGGTTCTGATGATGCTGTTCAGACGAGTGTTGCGTTGGAGGCTCTGGCCACACCTCGCCCCGGTTTGGCGGCGAGTTTGTTGGTAGCAAACGCAGCGGCCGATTCGCAGAGTGACGCGACACTTCGCGCGATCCTTGCGCGGCGTAACGGTGGCAAGATACTCAACGGAGCGTTGACGGGGAAGAGTCTACCAACGGAAGTCGCCAAACGTTGGATTCGATTGGCCAGGCAAGCCGCTCAGCCGGACGACGAACTGATTGCGGCACTGCGAACGGCCGGAAACCTCGAGGCTTCGGCATGGAAGTTTAGCAAGGAGCTAAGCGATCAATTGGTTGCCGACGTGCACCGCGTGGGAGATCCAAATCGGGGTGAAACGATCTATCGCTTGGCAGGCCTACAATGTCAAAAGTGTCACGCCATCGCTGGTGTGGGCGGGCGGGTTGGCCCGGACATGATCAGCCTTGGAGCCAGCGCGCAAGTGGACTACCTCGTCGAGTCGCTGTTGGCTCCAGCCGCCAAAGTGAAAGAGAACTTCCATTCGTTGGTCATAGCAACGGACAGCGGGAAAATCGTTACCGGTATTGCGGTTCGCCGGTCCGAACGAGAATTGGTGCTTCGCGACGCGGAAGATCGCTTAGTGACCATTCCGATCGACTCCATCGATGAGGAAAACGAAGGTCGATCTCTTATGCCCGAGGGCCTGATTGACGAATTGTCTCGACAGGACTTGGTGGACTTGGTTCGTTTCCTCTCTGAATTGGGCAAAGCCGAGTTTGCGATCGGCAACCAACCCGTCGTACGAAAGTGGCAGGCACTTCTCGCCACCGATCAAGCCCATCGGCGAATTAAGACCAAAGCTGACGGAGCGTTCCAGTGGAAACTGGCGGCTAGTCAGGTCAGCGGTGACTTGCCGACGTCTGACTTACCCATCTTCATCGACGCCAGTTTTGTCGTGAAAGAGGCCTCGATGCGAACCGTATTCCTGCGTACGTTTGTCAATGTATCGACCGCCGGAAAAGTCAGCCTTCATTGGAATTCAGCTAACGGTATCCTGCTCTGGGTGGACGGACAGCCTACGCCGATTGACACCGAAACGTTGGATCTGACGAAAGGTGGTCACCAGTTGACGGTGGCCGTCGACATCGTCAAGCGGAAAGACCCCATACGACTCGAGATCCAACCAGCAACTGGTTCGCAAACGGTCGTCCAATTGAATCAATAGGGTATCTACCAAACCGACACTTCGTGTCTTTGTGTGAGCCGCTTGTCTATTGACAAATCCCCTGCCACATTTCTTACGCCGCATGCTCGCGGACAAAGTCTTGCTGAAGAGGGCAGAGTGATTCGACGGCGTCCTGATCGATGATCGTCGTCCGATCCAGCACGGCGGCATCGCCACTGTCACGATCCACAAAGGTCGCTCCAAACATCGATGCGCCGGCGAAGTTCGCACCGCGCAGATCCGCACCACAAAAATCTGCGCCTTCGATGTCGCTCTCTTCAAACGTCGCGCCTTGCAGTGAGGCGCAGCGCAGCTTTGCACCTGA